>JGI20157J14317_10000038_pt1 | contig 121654 bp, 122 predicted proteins | sample COG_07_FD_14317 | JGI IMG/M metagenome (IMG submission 14317)
TTTTTTTATGCTTTAACTACCACAAATAGCTCATTCTCTTAATATATTAGGGAATTTTTACATGCGATATTCAGCATTTGGTATATTAAAGCAGGGATTAACCGGCAATAAAGGCTGGAAACCTGTTTGGCGTGAACCAGAGCCAAAAAAATCTTATGACTACATAATAGTTGGTGGAGGTGGCCATGGATTGGCTACAGCACACTATCTAGCAAAAGTTTTTGGTGGGAAAAATATAGCTGTTTTAGAAAAAGGTTGGATTGGTTCAGGCAATATAGGCAGAAATACAACAATTGTGCGATCTAATTATGGTCTTGATGGCAACCAGCCGTTTTATGAAATGTCCTTAAAATTGTGGGAAGGTCTTGAGCAAGATCTTAATTACAATGCCATGATGTCACAACGTGGTATATTAAACTTAGCACATTCAGATGGTCAGCGAGATGCATATACACGCCGTGGCAATGCAATGCTAATGTCAGGTGCAGATGCAGAATTGCTTGATAGAAGTGCAATAGAGAAAATGTGCCCGTTTTTAAACTTTGACAACGAGCGCTTTCCAATAAAAGCAGGATTATTACAGCGTAGAGCTGGTACAGCAAGGCATGATGCAGTCGCATGGGGGTATGCTCGTTCAGCCGACTTACACGGGGTTGATATTATTCAAAACTGTGAAGTAACTGGCTTTCAAATGAAGAATGGCAAATGCTTAGGAGTGCAAACCAATCAAGGCTTAATTAAAGCAAAGAAAACAGCAGTTTGTGTAGCAGGTGCCTCTAGTCGTGTAATGGAAAAAGCCGGCATGCGGCTACCAATTGAAAGTCACGTTCTTCAAGCATTCGTTTCAGAAGGATTAAAGCCTACAATCCCAGGTGTCATTACATACGGAGCTGGACATTTTTATGTTAGTCAGTCTGATAAAGGTGGATTGGTATTTGGAGGCGACCTTGACGGATATAACTCTTATGCTCAAAGAGGAAACCTACCAGTTGTAGAGGATGTTTGCTCTGGGGGCATGTCAATAATGCCTATGATTGGGAGAGCCCGTTTATTAAGGATGTGGGGAGGCGTCATGGACATGTCCATGGACGGCTCACCTTTCATTGATAAGACTGGTATTGAAGGATTATATTTTAACGGTGGATGGTGCTATGGAGGCTTTAAAGCAACTCCTGCATCTGGATATTGTTACGCACACTTACTCGCAACTGATACTCCTCATGAAAATGCAAGCCAAATGCGTTTAGATCGTTTTATTCGCGGTAATATGATTGATGAAAAGGGTGTAGGCGCCCAACCAAACTTACATTAGGGGAATATTGAAATGATTATTAACCACCCCTTATTGGGGCCACGAGACGCTAGTGAATTTACACATCTTGGAGATGAATCTATGATTGATCGCCCTGATGGTATGAACGAAGGTGCTGCTGAAAAATTCCATGACTATTTATATCTTCGAGACAATCCTGCAGGAAAGTATCGCGAACTTTGGTACCATGAGGCAGGTGATAGATCATGGCTAGTGGTCACACGCGATACTGTAACTCACGAAATTTTCAAAGTTGAGTTGGCACGTGACGTTGCCCGTTCACGGGGGCGTTCAAAATGAGCCAAGACTTTAGAATTAATGGTGGTTTAGTTAATAGAGATAAACCAATCAATTTTACTTTTAACAATAAGAAAATGACTGGATATGAAGGTGATACACTTGCATCAGCTTTATTAGCAAATGGCCAAAGATTAGTAGGAAGATCATTCAAATATCACAGACCTCGTGGTATATTTAGTTCAGGCTCAGAAGAGCCAAATGCTTTAATCCAATTACGTTCAGGGGCACACCAAGAACCAAATACTCGAGCAACTGTCGTGGAACTTTTTGATGGTTTAACTTCAGAAAGCCAAAATCATCGCGGTTCCCTAGAATTTGATTTAATGTCTGCTACTGATTTATTATCACCATTTCTGGGCGCAGGTTTTTATTACAAGACATTTATGTGGCCCAAAGCATTTTGGGAAAAAATTTATGAACCAATTATCAGATCAAGTGCAGGGCTGGGTAGTTTATCAAAATTAGAAGACCCAGACAAATATGACAAAGGTTTCTTACATTGTGATTTATTAATCGCAGGTGCTGGCCCATCAGGATTGACTGCAGCACTTGCAGCTGGACGATCAGGTGCACGAGTAATTATTGCTGATGAAGACTTTCTCCTTGGCGGTCGATTATTAGAAGAAGACCACGCAGTTGCAGGAATTCCGGGACGTGATTGGGTTCTAAACACGCAAAGTGAATTAGAGGCAATGCCAAACGTTCGTATTTTATCACGAACAACAGTTTACGGTGCTTATGATCATGGCATCTATGGTGCTCTTGAAAGAAAAACTGATCACTTAGCAGACAGTGGAGATAAACCACGTCAAGTATTATGGCGAATTTACTCAAAAAAAGCTATGATATGTGGGGGTGCAACTGAACGTTCGATTGCATTTCCAAATAATGATCGGCCAGGCATAATGCTTGCAGGGTCTGTTAGAGCATACGCCACAAGATACGGCGTAGCAGCAGGTACTAAAGTTGCTATTTTCACAAACAACGATAGCGGTTGGCAGACTGCAGTAGAGTTGGTAGAAAAAGGTATAAATGTTATTGCAGTAATTGACCCAAGAGATACTGCACCTAGAGCGCACATTCCTAATGTGGCAATGATAATGGGCGCCAGCGTTTGTGATACTCAAGGTCGCAAAGCTTTAAATCGAATTACGCTGACTAACGGGCAAGTATTAAATGTTGATTGTTTAGCAGTTTCTGGTGGTTGGTCACCAAACGTACATCTCACCTGTCACCAAAGAGGGCGGCCTATTTGGAATGATGAAATTGCCGGCTTTGTTCCAGGGGGAGATTTACCTGTTGGCCAGTCAATTGCAGGAGCTGCAAATGGTGAAATGACACTTGGATTAGCAATTAAATCAGGTCATAAAATTGCTAATACTATTGTCAAAGAATTAGGTTTTACACCATCGCGAGCTCAAGCCGCAAAAGCTGACGATGAAAGTTTTGCAATAAAACAATATTGGCATGTTGCAGGTTACAAACAACGTGCATGGATTGATTTGCAAAATGACGTCACAACAAAAGATGTCAAACAATCACAAGCAGAAGGTTTTAAATCAGTTGAACATTTGAAGCGTTATACCACACTTGGAATGGCGACAGATCAAGGTAAAACTTCAAATATCTTAGGCCTTGCAGTAATGGCAGAAGCTACAGGGAAAACTATTCCTGAGACGGGAACAACTATTTTTCGACCACCGTATTCACCCGTAGCTATTGGAGCATTTGGTGGCAGAGAACGTGGCCAGCACTTCCATCCAACACGCCTAACTCCAAGTCATAAATGGGCGGATGAACAAGGTGCAGAATTTGTTGAAGTAGGCAATTGGATGCGAGCCCAATGGTTCCCTAAAGCAGGTGATAAAACATGGCGTGATAGTGTAGACCGCGAAGTTAAAAAGACACGCCAATCTGTAGGTGTGTGTGATGTATCAACACTTGGTAAAATTGATATAAAAGGTAAAGATGCTGCTGAATTTTTAAACAAAATTTACTCCAATCCTTTTGCAAAGGTTCCTGTTGGCAGAGTTCGTTATGGCCTGATGCTACGTGAAGATGGAATTTGCTATGATGATGGCACAACTGCTCGTTTAGCAGAAAATCATTTTGTTATGACAACCACCACAGCTAACGCAGTACTTGTTTACAGGAATATGGAATTTGCACGACAATGTTTATTTCCTGATCTTGATGTACATATCATTTCCACAACAGATCAGTGGGCTCAATTTGCAGTTGCTGGACCAAATAGTCGGGCTGTTCTATCAAAAATAATTGATAATGTTGACATGTCAAATGATGGCTTTCCTTTCATGGCCTGCTCAGATGTAACAGTTTGTGGCGGAACGCCAGGGCGATTATTTCGTATAAGTTTTTCTGGTGAATTAGCATACGAAGTAGCTGTGCCAGCAAGGTATGGGGATGCATTAATTCGTGAAATCATTTCAGCTGGAGAAGAGTTCAATATCACCCCCTACGGGACAGAGGCTCTTGGTGTGATGAGAATAGAAAAAGGTCATGTAACTGGCGCTGAACTTAATGGCCAAATGACTGCTTTCAACATTAATATGAATAACATGATTTCGACTAAAAAAGACAGCATTGGATCTGTACTTTCACGAAGAGAAGTAATGGTTGCAGATGATCAAGTTCGATTAGTTGGAGTAAAAACTATTAAAAAATCTGATAGTCTATCATCAGGCGCTCATTTCCTTGCAGAAAATGACAAGCCAACAACTCAAAATGATCAAGGCTGGATTACATCTGTTTGTTATTCACCACACTTTGAACAGCATATAGGGCTTGGCTTTCTTGAGCGTGGCCATGAACGACATGGTGAAGTTCTTCGAGCATGGGATGGCATCAGAGGAACAGACGTATTAGTAGAAATTGTATCATCTCATATGTATGATCCAGAGGGAGGGCTACAACGTGGTTAAATTATCAGCAACTGACTCTTTGGGTGGATATGATAAAGAAATTGGCACGATGCGATTACGTGAAATTTCTAATTATTCTTTAATTTCCCTTGCAATTCCACAAGATAAAGAAACTTTATTTGAGAAAAAAATCAAAGATACATTTGGCTTAAATATGCCATCACCAATTGAAACAATATCTAATAAAGAAACACGCTTGCTTTTTACTCAACCAGATCAAATCTTTGCCTTAACAGAAAACTCAATCGATCCTGAAAAAGATATGGCAGAAAAATTTGAAAGCTCTGCATATATTACAGATCAAACTGATGCTTGGGTTGTTTTAGAACTTAGTGGTGCATCTTCTCGTGAAGCATTAGAGCGTATTTGTCAGATTGATTTAAACAAAGATGCTTTTAAATTAAATTCAATGGCACGTACTAGCATGGAACATATGTCTGCAATCATTGTGCGTACATCAAAAGACACATTTTTATTAATGTCCGCTAGCTCCTCAGCATTTTCATTTTTACATGCCGTAGAATTATCAGCACAACATATATCTTAATTTAATATATTTTTATTAAAACAATATAATATTTTTTCTGCTAAATATAAAAGAGGCCGTTACTAATTATAGCTGCCTCTTTTATAGTTTTTAGCCGGGTTATATTAACCACGTTTGCCGTAGTATAAACCCACAACATGTTCAGCTTGAGCAAAGAATAACCAGCGTGACGCAAAAACACCAACTACGTGAGACAATACTGCAATAATTGCTTTAATTCCATGTTGAGCACCCATTCCTATCATTAGTATTGGAATAACAATCATCAAAATTATTGCTATTAACCTTAACTTTGCCGCGTGCTTACGACCTATTACATATACCATTTCTTTTAAAAGATAGTTAGTGCCAGTATGTGGTGGTTCAAACATTCTCACCTTACCAATATTTCCTAGGCCAGTAGCCGTTTCTATTGTAGTTCCACTTTTTGAAAAACTACTATCACTTATAAACCAGGCAAAAATTTGAATTAAACCAACAGCTACAAATCCATACATTGCTACAGTAACTTGGCCTGTCATAAGTGCCCCACCAAATATGGATAAGCTTACAAACAAAACTGGTGTTGACCAGTGATTCCACCTAGGAACAGTTTTTAGTTGTGCATAAATCATTGATGTAGTGAATACAGTTACTACTGATAACATTGCGCCAATTACACCCACAAACATCCAGTGTGTTTCAAAGAAAATTGCTCCAATTGCATATACACCCATGACAGTTAATGCAGCTATTGCACAGCAGCCCTCACGGCTAAGCCAACTTGTTCGCCATTGGCTAAATGCTTTTAAAGAATTTTTTGGATTGCCTAGGTGAAATGTTGCAGACAATAGGCCACCTACAGAAAGCGCATATGCCACAAAGAAAAATATAAATGCCGAAAAGCCAGTCATTGGTGGTTTTCCAATTCCTAACCAAGCCAACATACCAAAGCCTAAGCCAGATAAGACAGAAAAAAGAATGACGGATGGTGCTGGATGCATTAGATTTTCTCCAAATTACGATCAAGCCATCCAAGAAAGCCAGAAGTTTCGGTAGCAATAGGTGCTAATAATGGCGCCAAAATATCAATTTCATTACCCTGGTCTTTTGGACGTGGTGGCAAATATTTATTTACTGGTTTAGTTCCAAGCTCTGGCATTAAGTCCATACCACCACGCTCTTCAACTAATTTTGACACAGCACTATCTGCATCGCCCAAATCTCCAAAATGACGTGCACCCGATGGACATGTACGAACACATGCAGGCTCACGATCTTCTTCCGGTAAATTTTCATTATAAATTCGATCAACACAAAGTGTACATTTCTTCATTACACCTGCAGCCTGATCAAGTTCACGAGCCCCATATGGACACGCCCATGCGCAAAGACCACACCCGATGCATGCGTCTTCATTCACTAAAACGATACCATCTTCAGCTCGCTTGTAGCTTGCCCCAGTTGGGCACACAGTTACGCAAGGTGCATCTTCACAATGAAGGCAAGACTTTGGAAAGTGTATTGTTTGAGCTGCGCCCTGCTCTGGCTGAACTTCGTAAGAATGCACACGATTTAAAAAAGTACCAGATGGATTTTCACCATAAGCATCTTGATCAGATAATGGCGCTCCATAATTTTCTGTATTCCAGCCTTTACACGAAATAACGCACGCATGGCAGCCTACACATGTATCTAGATCAATTACTAATCCAAGTTTTACATCAGATTTAGGGGGTAATGCGGTCATGTTCCCACCTTCCAAGTTAAGTTCTTAGGGCCTTTACCAACTGGTGATTTCTGTGCCGGTATATTTGGCTCACATTCACTTGGTGCACCCACTTTTTCAATTGCAACTTTCAAATCAAACCACGCAGCCTGTCCAGTAATTGGATCTGAATTAGCCCAACGCATGCCGTCACCTTTAGGTGGCATAAGTTCATGAATTAAATGATTCAGCAAAAAGCCTTTTGTTGCCTCAGGAGCTTTTTCGTCTAAAGCCCAAGCACCTTTTCGTTTCCCAATAGCGTTCCAAGTCCATATTGTATTTTCATTTAATGCTGCTTGGTGTGCAACTGGCACTGTAATCTCACCGTGTGGCGAAGATACTTTTGCCCAGTCACCTTCTTTAAAGTCATTTTCTTGCCAAATTTTCGTTGGGACATATAATGGGTTTACTCCATGGATTTGTCTTAACCATGCATTCTGAGTTCCCCATGAGTGATACATAGCCATTGGACGTTGTGTCAGTGCATGAATAGGAAAATCTTTATCTGTTGAGTTATTCCATACTGGGAGAGGACTCATTGCCTCTCGAACCCGTTCTCGAAGATGCTCTGGAGGCTGTCTTTCTCCATGGCCTTCTGCAGCTAATTGGAATTTACGCATTGGTTCCACATAAAGCTGAAATAAATAAGGAGATGGTGCATCAAATAATCCCATCCCAACAGCCCATTCTTGGTAGGCCATATTCCATGGTTTATAATAAGAAGCATCTTCCTTGATATGTTCAACAAAGAAACCGCCATTTTCAATATACTTATTAAGTTGCTCTGGATTTACTTCTCCACGACCTGAATCAGAGCCATCACCACGGAAACCAGCAAGTGGACCAATTCCAGGTTTTCTTTGGTGGTTAACAATATAATCAGCATAATCAGCAAACTTTTGAGATCCATCTTCATTGGTAAAGTTTGGCAATCCAAGACGAGCTCCTAAATCACAAAGCACAGACTGAAAGCCTCGCACATCACGGTCTGGTTCTATTACAGGCCAACGAATTGCATCCGCTGCACCATCAGCTTCAGAAATTGGGCGATCTAATAGCGAAATACAATCATGGCGTTCAAGATAAGTTGCATCTGGGAGAACAAGATCAGCGTATGCAACCATTTCAGAAGAATATGCATCTGAGTAAATAATGTTTGGAATTACGTAGTCACCATTCTCATCTTTGTCAGTTAGCATCTTCATGACACCACCGGTATTCATTGAAGAATTCCAAGACATGTTAGCCATATACATAAACAATGTATCTATTTTATATGGGTCACCAGCATGCGCGTTTGAAATAACCATGTGCATCAATCCATGTGATGACATAGGATTTTCCCAAGTAAATGCTTTATCAATGCGGGCTGCTGTACCATCTGCTTTTAAAGCAAGATCTTCTGGACCATGCGTAAAACCTAAATGGGGTCCATCAAGAGGCTTATTTGGCGCATAACCGTAATGAGGTTTTGGGTGAATTTCTGATGATTTTGGATATGGCGGCTTGAAACGGAAACCTCCAGGAACTTCAACACTTCCCAAAATAATTTGCAAAATATGTAAAGCTCTACATGTCTGGAAACCATTTGCATGCGCAGATATTCCTCGCATAGCATGGAAAGAGACAGGACGACCTGTCATTTTTGTATGCTTTTCACCGCGGAAATCAGTCCATTCAATCGGCAGGCTAATTTCTTGTTCAAATGCGACATGCGCTAATTCTGCTGCTAGGCGGCGAATTGTTTCTTCAGTAATACCACATCGCTCTGCTACATTTGCGGCGTCATGCTCAGGCGCCATATATGTTTCAGCCATTTTATGAAACACTGTTGTATGAGTAATGCCAGCTTGTCTGATTGACCCATTTAAATCTGGCTTAATGCCTTTTTTATCATACGCTACTTTTTTGCCAGACTTTAAATCAATAACTAGGGGCTTATTGTCTTTATCACGTAAAAATAAACCATAACTTTCACTATCTGGATTGCTATCCAATAGAACTGGAGCATTTGTATATTGAGCCAGATAGTGGAGATCAATCTTCCCTGCCTTCATTAATTCATGAATAAGAGCTGTAATAAATAATCCATCAGTCCCTGGAGTTATTCCAACCCATTCATCAGCAATTGCATTATAACCCGTTCTAATTGGGTTAACACCTACCACTTTAGCACCACGTTTTTTAAGCTTACCTAATCCCATTTTTATAGGATTACTGTCATGATCTTCAGCAACACCAAAAAGCATAAACATTTTAGTATGATCCCAGTCAGGTTGACCAAACTCCCAAAATGCCCCACCCATTGTGTAAATACCAGCCGCAGCCATATTCACCGAACAGAAGCCACCGTGGGCTGCATAGTTTGGCGTACCAAATCCCTGTGCCCAAAAACTTGTAAATGACTGTGACTGATCTCGACCAGTAAAAAATGCTAGTTTAGATGGATCATCAGCGCGAACTTTCGCAAGGCGTGTTGATGCAATCTCTAATGCTTCATCCCAGCTGATTTCTTCAAACTCACCTGAACCGCGTTCACCTACTCGTTTCAGAGGAGATCTCAAACGAGATGGTGCATTCACTTGCATAATTCCAGCAGATCCTTTGGCGCATAACACACCTTTATTCACTGGATGGTCACGGTTTCCCTCTATGTATGCTACCTTCCCTTCCTTCATATGAACATTGATGCCACAGCGGCATGCGCACATATAACACGTGGTTTTTCTAATCTCGTCAGATACTTTGGGGGAAGTGTCTATTACAGGTTGGGAATGATTCATAATGCCTCCTAAACGTACCCCTAAATAGGATAACATTCTTATCAAAACAAATACTATTTTAATTATAGAAAGTAGTCTTCGAGAAAGCCGACAGTAAAGGCATTTTTGCGACAGTTTGTCGTTTTAAAACAGCCTTCCACCCAATGGGACGTTTTTATCTGGAGCAATTAAAACAACTGCTTCATTTTCATCTGGAACGCCCAAAACCAAAACTTCAGACTTTACTGGTCCAATTTGTCGGGATGGAAAATTTACAACTGCCATTACGCGTTTTCCCACTAATTCTTCAAGACTATAATGCACTGTGATTTGCGCCGAAGACTTTTTCTCACCAATGCTCTCACCAAAATTTATCCAAAGTTTATAGGCAGGTTTTCGTGCTTCTGGAAATGGTTCAGTGCGTGTAATTTCTCCAACTCGAACATCAACCGCCATAAACTCATCAAATGTAATTTCACTCATGCTTTTCCTAATTCTTTACTTCGATTAGCTGCAGCTTTAACGCCTTCCAATAGCACTTTTGGAAATCCAGTTTCTACATCCATTAAAATTTCTAATGCCGCTTGAGTTGTACCCCCTGGTGAGGTCACATTAACCCTCAATTGTTCTGGACTTTCCTCTGAGTGGAACGCAAGTGCTCCAGCTCCTGCAACTGTCTTCTTAGCCAACTTCATAGCCAACTGCGCTGACAAACCTTGATCTACTCCAGCTGCAGCTAACGCTTCAATTAAATGAAATACATATGCGGGCCCAGATCCTGAAACAGCTGTTACCGCATCCATTTGAGATTCTGATTCCAAAACAACTGTATCGCCTACTGCCTGTAAAAGGGTCTCACAAAGTTTAATATCATGATTTGAACTATTACTGTTACCTATAAGGGCTGATATTCCTTGCCCGATTGCCGCTGGAGTGTTGGGCATTGCTCTCACTATTTTACAATTATTACCCAAAACAGATTGAAAACTTTCAATAGATGTGCCCGCCGCAATAGACAAAAATACAGTATCAGTCCTCGCAATCACTTTTAGAGATGGCAAGGCTTCCCCCATCATCTGGGGTTTCACTGCTATAATACAAACAGCAGGTTCTTGAGGTAGCGTTTTATTTAAATTTAATCCTTTTTCCTCAAGCTCATGCAACCATTCAGAAGGGAAAGGGTCTAGGACATATACCGAGCTTGGTTTCAAGCCATCAGCTAACCAACCCTGAAGCATTGCAGACCCCATTTTACCACAGCCCAATAGAACTAATCCTTTTTCAGAAACAGTCATTAAAGCCATGTAATTATCCTTATCTTAAATCCAAATTATGCGTGACCATAAGCTTCAGCAATAGCTACATCCATTGCAGAGGCAGGTGTTTGATCGCCCCAACAAGCCAGTTGGAATGCTGGGTAATACCGCTCACATGCTGTAACTGCCATGTGAAGAAGATGGTCAATTTGATCAGCACTTACGATAGCACCACCTGATAAAACTAAACCATATCGAAATACCATCATTTTATGTTCTCGCCAGTATGAGAATCCACCAGTCCAACAATCATCATTTGCTAGATTTAATGCTTCAAACAGTTCTGGTAATTTTTCTTTAGGCGGATCTAGGTCGAATGAAGATACTAATCTAAGTGTCTCATCATATCCTGACCAAGCTAAGTTTACAGAATAAGTTCTCCACTTACCCTCAACCATCATAGCTATTTGATCATCCCCAACTCGGTCAAAATCCCATGAACGATTCTTGATTAAGTTTTCAACTATATCAATCGGATGAATTTCACTTTCACTCAAGTAATGCTCTGTATCTGCCACTTCTATCCCTCTTTTTGGGAGGAAAACACGCCACTAAATGCAGGTGCTAACCCAATGAGTCGAGGTTTATTAATTACCCCTTACTACATATAGTGTGCCAGCAAATGCATTCTGTAAAGTTATTTATTTGTAAAAAAACAATCTATCCCCAAGTAAATTTGGTTATCCACAGATATTTAATATTTATTTTTGAATATCTACCAGGTTCCAAATGCTACGGAAAAAAATATGCCAAAATCAATAAATTTATAGAATCAATTTATTGATTTATTATTTTTTGATTTTGGAGATTTTTTCTTCTCAAAAGAATCTAATCGCTTTGAGAGCGCAATATTTTCTTCACGAGCTTTTTGGGCCATTGCCTTGACTGCGTCAAATTCTTCTCGCGTTACAAAGTCTCGATCAGCCAACCATCGGTCAATCCAGCTTTTCATAGTTGTTTCAGCTTCTTCTTTTGCACCCTGAGCAACGCCCATTGCGCTTGTCATAACTTTTGACATGTCATCGAAAAATTTGTTGTTTGTTTGCATATTCAGGCTCCACAGATTGTGTTATTCTTTATATATGGTATTTTTTTACGACTTTGCCAATGGTAGCTTGACACTCTGGGACACCAAACCGCACAAACAACTAAAACGGATGGCTTAAATGCTAGCAATATTACCTTTCCCAAACATTGATCCAATTCTTATTTCTTTTGAAATAATGGAACGTAATTTTGCAATCCACTGGTACGCAATATCATATATTGCAGGGTTTCTTTGCGCTTTGGCTTGGATGCGATTTGAAGTTAGTAAAGTAGATTTATGGCAAGATAATACCCCCCCTCTCACAAAAACTAAAATTGAAGATGTAATTACATGGATGATCATAGGAACAATATTAGGTGGTCGGCTTGGATATGTATTATTTTATCAGTTCGAGGCTTTCCTATTAGATCCACTTAGAATAATTCGAGTATGGGAAGGTGGCATGTCCTTTCATGGTGGCTTTATGGGCGTTATATTAGCCGGCCTCCTTTACTGCAAAAAAACAAATAGTAATCCATGGTCGGTCGGTGATTTAATTGCATCAAGTAGTTGCTTTGGTCTTTTTTTTGGCCGTATTGCAAACTTTATTAATGCAGAACTTTGGGGCCGCCCAACTGATGCCCCTTGGGGTATTGCCTTCCCTACACAAGCAGCCCAAAACTGTGGTCAGGCTTTAGGTGAAATATGCGGTCGACACCCATCTCAATTATATGAAGCCGCTTTAGAAGGTATAATACTTTTCGTAGTAATGGCCTTCTTAATATTCAAGCGGCACTGGTTTAAGATACCAGGTCAAATCATAGGAATATTTTTTATTGGATACGGCTTAGCTCGTGTGATCGTCGAAAGTTTCAGACAGGCAGATTTGCAGTTTATATCTATTGATAATCCAAACGGATATATAATACAAATTTATGAACTTGGACTAACAATGGGGCAAACCCTATCTATTCCAATGGTCTTCATTGGAATTTTAATAATTTACATGGCAAGAAGACGCGTAAAATGACTGCACTAAGTGATATCATAATAAATCAAATAAAACGTTTCGGCCCAATGCCAGTCTCAGAATACATGACACTCTGCCTACTTCACCCTGAGCATGGGTATTATACAAATCGAGACGCACTCGGAGCATCTGGTGATTTTACAACTGCGCCAGAAATCAGTCAAATGTTTGGAGAATTAATTGGTCTCACAATCGCCCAAGCTTGGATTGATCAAGGAATGCCCAAACCATTTGTCCTAGCAGAATTAGGCCCTGGAAATGGGACGCTCATGGCAGATATTTTGCGCGCTACTAAATCTGTTCCAAAATTTCACTCATCAATGGATTTGCATTTGATTGAAGCAAGTCCAGAAATGAGAAAACGTCAAAAGTTAGCTCTCGATGGATTTTGCGTCACATGGCTAGATTACTTTTCTGAATTACCACAAAAACCACTTTTTTTAGTGGCAAACGAATTCTTTGATTGCCTTCCAATTAAACAATATCGACGAACAGCAGAAGGTTGGCAGGAACAAATGATTGGTGCAGATGAAAACCAACTTCATTTTATTTTGGGCACTGCAACATCTGAAGATGTTTTTACAAAAAGTAATGATATTCCAAATGGAGATATGCTGGAGATTTCAGCTTCGAGTGTTGCCTTTGCTTCTGCTATAGGTGAGCATGTAAATACTTATGGTGGCTGTGCTATTATAATTGACTACGGTGAATGGGATAGCGACGGCGATAGTCTGCAAGCTATTCAAAACCATAATAAGATTGACCCCTTAACAAATTGTGGGGCGGCTGATCTAACGGCTCATGTAAGCTTTAGAGATTTAACAAATGCAGCATCCAAACATGCAAAAGTTAGTTCAACAATTCCACAAGGAATACTCCTAGAACGCCTCGGAATAACTCAACGTGCTCAAACGTTGGCAAAAAATATAGATGGGAAAGCATTAGAAACCCATATCTCAGCGCACAAACGCTTGACCCACCCAGATGAAATGGGAAAGTTGTTCAAAGCCATTGCAATAATACCTAATCATACTGACTTGCCCACAGGATTTAATTAATGACGCTACAAATTATTACATCAGACTATTTGGCTACTCATAGGCATGGTTTTTTTACGCGCCATGGCGGCATATCCAGTGGAATATACAAAGGTTTAAATTGCGGTGCTGGCTCAACTGACCAAGTAGACGCAGTCAAAAAAAATAAACTATTGGTCTGTGATGCAATGGGTGTTTCTTTAGATAAATTAGTTACAGTTCATCAGGTCCATTCAGCAGATGTAATTATAAGTACCGAACAGTCCAATGGCCTTGCACAAAAAGCTGACGCAATTGTGTCAAAATCAAAAGGCTTAGTACTTGGAATTCTTACAGCAGATTGTGCACCAATTCTATTTTGTGAACCAAATTCAGGTGTTGTGGGCGCAGCACATTCTGGTTGGCAAGGCGCAATAAAAGGTATCGCGCAAAATACAATCACAAAAATGATTGAAATAGGTGCAGATATTGCAAATATTCAAGCTGTTGTAGGCCCGTGTATTAGCCAAAAAAATTATGAGGTTGGGGAAGAGTTTCTTGAGAACTTCCTAATAGATGATCAGTATAATATGAGATTTTTTGCAAACGGAAAAAATGATAAATACCAATTCGATTTGCCTGGCTTCTGCCTCCATTCTTTAAGAAATGCTGGAGTTACTAAGCCTGAATGGACTGGACATTGCACATATGAAGATGGAAACAAGTTTTATTCTTACAGAAAATCTACACATTTAAACGAACCTGATTATGGCCGCCTTATTTCTGTTATTTCTGTTTAGGTAAAGGAATAGGTACACCAGGAACATCTTTTGCACACCTAATGACAAGAGATGTCTTCACACTAGCAACGTTCACGGCACTTGTAAGATTTTCTGTTAAAAATGTTTGAAAGCTTGAAAGATCTGGGGCAACGCATTTTAATACAAAGTCAATTTCGCCATTTAGCATATGGCACTCACGCACATAATCCCATTCTTTACATTTTGCCTCAAAGGCTTGCAAATCTGCTTCCGCTTGAGAATGCAATCCAACCATTGCAAAAACTTGCACATCAAATCCAAGCGCCTTGCCATCCACAATGCCATGATATCCTCTAATAAGCCCTACATCTTCCAGCGCTCGAATTCTTCGCAAACATGGCGGTGCCGACAGCCCCACTTGTGTAGAAATCTCAACGTTACTCATTCTCCCATCTTCCTGGAGAAGTTTTAGAATTTGAAGATCAATTGCATCAAGCTTATGCATTCAATAGTTCCCTGTTTCACATATTCGTACACTATCATTCTATTTTGCGCAATTAAATTACAATACCTTGTAATAAAATAAGCATTTAAATCTAATTAAAATGGTTCAAATTTTCTTTAAACCAAAGTATATCTTTCGAAACACAATAAAGGATTCCCTGAAATGGCTGACACTAGACACACTAAACTTTTGATTATTGGCTCAGGCCCAGCAGGTTATACTGCCGCTGTTTATGCGTCTCGTGCAATGCTTAACCCAGTACTTGTTCAAGGCATTGAGCCAGGTGGACAACTAACAACGACAACTGAAGTTGAAAATTGGCCAGGTGACACGGAGGTTCAAGGCCCTGATCTAATGATCCGTATGGAGTCACACGCACAAGAAATGGGTACTGAAATTATCGGTGATATTATTAGCGATTTAGATTTGTCAAAACGCCCCTTCACTGCAATGGGTGATAGCGGAACGACTTATACTTGTGACGCGGTGATTTTAGCAACTGGTGCTCGCGCTAAGTGGCTTGGTTTAGAGACAGAAGAAAAGTTTAAAGGCTTTGGCGTTTCTGCTTGCGCAACTTGTGATGGTTTTTTCTATCGTGGGCAAGAAATTGTTGTAATAGGTGGCGGCAATACTGCAGTTGAGGAAGCATTATTTCTAACAAATTTTGCGTCAAAGGTTACACTCATTCACAGACGCGATGAATTTAGATGTGAGAAGATCTTAGAAGATCGCATGATGAAAAATGAAAAAATTGAGCCGCTTTATTTCCACGAATTAGTTGAAGTCACTGGGACTGATATGCCGCTCGGCGTTGAGGGCATCAAAGTCAAACATACTAAGACAGGCGAAATAACTGAGCTTTCTTGTAAAGGCGTCTTCGTTGCCATCGGTCACGCACCGGCAAATGAATTGGTCAAAGACCAACTCGAAACACATATGGGTGGTTACGTCATAACTAAACCAGATAGCACGTCTACTAGTATCCCAGGTGTATTTGCCGCAGGAGACTTAACTGATCACATATACCGCCAAGCAGTTACATCAGCAGGTATGGGCTGTATGGCAGCTCTTGAAGCAGAGCGTTTCTTAGCTGAAGAAAAGTAAACTTAAGATTGTTTATTTTTTTATTTAAGAGCAATTTTAAATCTTTTAATACTCTCACTAGAGTATATTTCTTCACGCCTGTAAAATGCATCAAAGTAAGGAATATCGTCACAGATTTTAAGCCATGAAAGTTTACTTTTTACAAAAATATGTGCTTGTGGCGGATAACGATTTGCGTCGTTTAGAGTTGTTGTCTTAAGAACTAATAAATTATCTAATCCAGAAAATTGGCTGTAAATTTGATCTCCACAAGTTTGGCAGCGTTTAATTGTATGACCCTTTCCACTACCTGATGGACCCATTGTTTCAATTAGATTTCCTTGCTCTAGAGAAAAGTTAGTTTTTTCCATTAATGAATGCACTATAAATGCTGATGCAGAATATCTCTGGCATAAAGTACAATGGCACGCATGAGTAAATATTGGGTCACTATTGAGTGTATACTGCACCTGACCGCATGAGCACTCGCCATTATGTTTTGTCATTTCTTTCCCACTTGCTTTAAAATAAATAAGACGTTGGAGCCCTTTTAAAAATTATCATAAAAACTATATCAAAGCTATCATTGCACATATCCATAACAAGTTTAAAGTATATGTGTCTATGTGTGGAACACGAACAAATAGGTTTAAGATGATAGTAATTTTAAGGATAGCAGCTGGAATACTTCTAGTGGGTGTAGTGTTTTGGGCTATAAATAGCGCCATAACATGGATAAGCCATTCAATCCGTAATTACAGAATATCCAAGAATAAACCAGACCCAACTCAAGAAGAGCTTCGAAACAAAAAAATCGAAAATAAGAAAAAATTAAAAAAACTTGTTATCATTTATTTGAGCCTATGCGCTGCACTTATTTTGATCATAATTTCTGCAGATATGTATTTTTGATATTAATATATAAAAAATCTAAATTTCTTGACGTTATAAAAAATTACACTAACTGATATCATAACGAGTTTGTATAATAACCATCACGGTAGCTTCCCCCCTTAGCATTTTATACGAACTCGTTACATAATTTATTCAAAATTGTCACTTAAACCTATTGTATTTTACCTGCCAGATGATACCTTGTCTCATAACGAGCCTATTAGTATCTTCCCGAGTTTTGCGATTCAAACAAAAAATAGGCTCGTTAACCATACATAGATTGATATTATTTAAAATAATTGATAAGCGTTTTAAGCCTCATAATCCATAAAGTATAATTCGTTAGTTATCTTAACTTGCCATATTTATTGATTCAAAATGCTTTAAAAGGCGGTTTCGCTCTCTGTCAGCGCCATTAAAGTAACCATCTATAAAATATATAATTAGTCCAAAAACAGCTATAAAAATCAATTTCCAAATATTACTCACTTGGCATTTCGACTGTGGCTTCATCAGAAGATAAGAAATCTAGAGCCATTGCGCTAACCTCTTCTTTTGACAAACCCATCTGCTCAAGTATATTTGCACCTTCAACAAACATACATAACGCGATGTCGCCTAATTCGCTTCCCGAATCTTCAAGGGTAGTAATTGTTGTATCAATTGCTTCATGAATTTTATCAAAGTTTTCGTCTGTTATATTGTCTGACATTTTGTATTCCTCATATCTAAAATTGATTATAAAGCTTAAATTCCGCATCAGCAAAGGCTACATGCTAAATACTACAGCAATGTGATAAATGGTGACCCCAGCAGGACTCGAACCTGGAACCCCCTGCTTAGAAGACCGGTACTCTATCCAGTCGAGCTATGGGTTAGGTCCATAAAGATCAGACACTTACGTCAATTCCTGCGTGTAAACTCACACAGTGAATTTTGCCTGTCAACACACGACCTATCCTATAATGTGTGCCAATGTGGACAAAATGTGTGACATGATGTTGGTACGACAGATAATTACATTATGTATTGTCCCGCCAGAACTTACACAACGGGATCAAGCCAGTAGAGTTACAAAATGTAAATCATACAAAGGTAGGGTCTGAGGTATAATAACTAATATTTATTTATATCATCATCATCAGAAGATTTTTTCCAAAATTTCACTAATATAAGTGATATTAATAAACCTAAAAACGCCCATAAAAATACTAGTTCATACCATGTATCTAATATTGAAATGGATGACATAGATGCTTTTTCAGATATAAAAACATATCCACTTACCGAAAAGCTACTTAAGCTCAAGGGAAAGAAAAAAATAGTACTACCATCAAACAATTCTAAAACTAAAAAAATGATTCCAAATATTATCCAAAACTGAAAGATTAAAGTTAAATTTGTAATACTATCCATTTTATTTTTTCTCTTTAGGTAACATCTCAGTCAATGCAGTTACTGCACTGAATATACTACTGATGTCTGATGGCAGGACTAGGGTTTTTGCATTCTGAGAAGCAGTAAGTTGTCCTATAGCTTCAACTTGCCTTTTCGCTATTTCGAAATCAACTGCTGGTTTGCCGTTTTCTTTTATTGCCTTTGCTAGTAGCGATGTCTGTTTTGCGTCAGCAGCAGCCTTAATTTCGATTGAGTATGCTTCTGCATCAGCAGCAACTTTAACGCCCTCAGCCTCTTTTATTGCTTTATAAAGCTCTCCATCTGCTTTTAGTTGAATTGATTCTTTTTGACCTTCAGCTTCGGCGACAGTAGCTCTCCGATTTCTTTCAGCATTTAGTTGTTGTCTTTGAGCTGCTTTAGTTGACTCATCAACAATTACATCTGTTATAGACGTTCTAGTTATTTCAATACCCCACGCCTCTGTAGATGGTGTTAAACTTTTAGCAATCTCAGCGTTCATTTGATCACGACTTGATTGCAGTTCATCTAACTCAAGCTTACCAGCGGCTGATCTAACTACTGAGGATGTTTCAGTGGATAATGCCTGGTCAATATTAGATATTCTATAAACTGAACGAGAAGAATTAGTTACCCGATAGAAAACACTAGTTTCCAATTCAACTTCAACATTATCTTTTGTAATCACAGATATATTTTGTGCCTCAAGCTGGCGCTCTAAAACGTCAACTTTATGTGCAACTCTGTCTAGGTAGGGAATAATTATAGATAATCCAGCATCTAGTGTTCTATAATATTTGCCAAAACGTTCAACAACAAAAACTTTAGATTGAGGAACTACTTTTATTCCACGGTATAAAGTTAAAATTATCAGTGCAACTACTACCAATGTAGTAATTGATCCAATGTTTTCCATATTAAACCCTTTATTTTAAATATAATTTTATTAAGTTAAATCTAAGTATAAGACAATCCAACCCAAATAAAAATATACGGTAATGAAACTTCTGCACTAATAATAAAGCGCAAGATCCTGGATTAAAAAGTGTAGGCTAAATGTAACTCTTTCAATCAAAGAGTTACATCTATTTTTTATATTTCCACGAGGAATATTTGAATTTTAGTTAGTCAAAAGGCTTATACTGGATATTTCTTTGAAACTACTAACAGGCAAAACAACATCCTGTATTTTTCCATCAGTTGTCATAACCCTAACAATTACTTTAGTCTCTTGAGCTGAGCTCTGAAGGTTTTCTTGTGCAATCATATCCTCTATGACTTCATCATTTGATTTTGCCCGAAGCCTAGAAGGAGTAGAATCCATTTTAAAAACATTTGCACCATCGAAAATTATAAAATCTTCAACTTGATAAAGTTTAACTGAATCTCCAAGTAAACTTGAATTGAATGTTTCACCAGTTATGTCAAATGCATCAGAACGCCACTCATGGGTATATCCTGTTCGCAAGTCTTCATTAAACTCAAATGAATATAGATATTTCCCATATTGAAATTGTGGCGAAAGCATTTCTACTATTTTATCAAGTGAATTTTCATTAAGAGCTGTAGTTTTAACATCACCCAAAGTGTATCGTTTGTTTGAACTGTTCATTGCTCTATTCAGAAAAGTTTGATCTCCATTTTCATTAATAAGAGCAAGAGTATCATTTACTACCAAAGCATTAATATATTCTGTGTAGCCAATCTTTAATGCGCCCGTTGCAGGTGAATATTCCCAATCAGAATGAGATGAAAGTTTACTATCTGAAGTTATAAGTTCTTTTCCTGCTAACTCACCATTAACTGGCCGAAACTTATGAATCTTAACTCCACTATAACTTTTTGACTCCCATTCTCCTGTTAACAGTTTATCAAAAAATTTTTCTCTTTCTTCTTTTAAATCAGTTGAAATTCTTGCCGGAGATTTTTCTAATGACTTAAAAACGAAAAACTTATCACGTTCATTTAATCCAATAAAATATTTATTAGTTATTCTGGCTTCTATTATTACATCAGAGCCAATTTTTATAACACCTGAAGATATTCCAAATGAAAGTAAGCTATCTAGTTCTTGGTTATTTCTAAACTCAACAACTCCACTATCAGAACTGAAAGTCTTTTTGAAAATAGCTGTTTTTCCACTTATGGAAGTAAGCCATTTAAAATCAGTTAATGATTCTAAAAATCCAGCTTCATTATCTTTAAGGTTAATAGCAGATTGAGCCTCATCTGTTTCGACGGGAGTATAAACAATGGTATCACCATATGAGGGCTTTAATAATAAATTTCCTGTTTCATCCTTTGAAACTTCGTATGATGAATAATTAAGGCTTATGGTAAATTTGCCATCAGTATCCTTCCATTCATCTAGTGAGACATCTCCATCGCCTTTAATAAATAAAATTGGACCTATTCCTGATTTAAAACCATCAAGAATATCTACCCTATCACCTGATACAGTATTGACCCAAGATCCAAAGAATAATGAATTAGCATGTAAGCATGTTGTGCTTATTGCAAGGGTTATAAAAATTATTAAACACTTTTTAAATTTTAAAAAAAGTTTATTCATATGTATCTACCTCCATTAATTAATTAATGATTATTCATATCATAATAACATACTCATTAGAGTGACATACTATGTCAACTCTAAGTATTTATCCAAATAAAATAATACTTAAAAATATTACACTGCATGAACTCATACAACAGGTAGAACATAAAAAATCACTAAGCTATTATGAAGTTATGATCAGCATATAATATTTGACAATAGCCATGAACTTAATACAATTTTAATATTTAGAATTTTCAAACAAGGAAAATGGTCATGCTAAGAAAAGTTTTACTAGTGTTATTACTATCTTTACCTACAACAGTATTTGCAGAATGGAGAACAGACCTCCAGGGCCCAGATGTTTTTGGAGAAAAGTCAGGAACGGTTTGGGTTGTATTGAATACAAGTAAAGATATCCTTCGGGGAGAGTGTAATTCAAACGGCAAGTACCATTTAAATTGGCTCATTCAAACATTGGAACCAATTACAGATGTTCGTTCGTTAAGTGGAACCCTAGTAATGAAAACAAATTCTGGGGCTGCACTATCATTGGCTGCTACATTACGAGCCTGGAACCAAGATTATGTTGCGTTATCTTCGATAAACGACCCTAAATCTTTAGAATTTTTGAAGGTAGTGTCAAATGCATCTGGAAATATTGAATTGGGTTACTTGATACCTGATATTGATAATAAGGTAAGTGGTTCAGCTACTACGCAGGGATCTCGACTTAATATCAATAAGTTCATTGAACACTGTGGAATATGACTAATCCTTTATGAATTCATACATTGCCAATTACTTTAGTTTTTTATTTTAACTGGTCTTAGCAAATAGTAGAGAGTGTACCTAAATAAAAGATAATATAGGTACAACCGAATACAGATGTTTTTTTCTATTAATAATCTGCCTGATCGTCAGATTGTGTACTGAATGTGTGACACGACAATCTCCCTAAGTATTTATTTCGAAGGAATTTCAGCAAGTTACTCAAAAGGTATGGTGACCCCAGCAGGACTCGAACCTGCAACCCCCTGCTTAGAAGGCAGGTGCTCTATCCAGTTGAGCTATGGAGTCATTAACGTTCTATTAAATCGAGAGAACAAATAGGGCAAGCTTAATGTGTCCAAGTTTCTTTACGATTTGTGGCAAAATTATCGCCATAACCTCCATTTCGGATTACATGTTTGCGCTCTTTTGGTTCTTGAAGAGTATATGCAACACCTTTTTGATCTGCGTATGCAATTGCTTCGTCTTTTGTTTCAAAAAATAGCTTCACTTGACTGTTTGTATCTCCAGAACCCGTCCATCCCATTAAGGGATCAATATTCCTTACTTCACTTTGTGAGAATTCCAACACCCATCTCTTAGTTTTACCTTGGCCTGATTGCATTGCATTACGACTTGGCTGATATATACGAGCTGACATTTAAATCTCCACAATTGTTAAACTTGTTATTGCTATTATTGGAGAAAAACTCAAGAGCTTAAGGAGCGGCAATTCGTATCAAAAACACTTAGTACTCTTGTCCCTGAGCATTAGCCTATGCAAAATTGAAATAAACAAACGAATCAAATTAATGTCTGATCCATCTCTATTAAATAAAGTACCTGAAATCGCCTCTCGCAAAAAATTAGAGGGTGGGCAGAAATTTGTTTTAAACAGTCCTTTTGAGCCTGCGGGTGATCAACCCGTTGCAATAGCTGAATTGGTGCAGGGGCTAGCTGATGGTGAACAAAATCAAGTTTTATTAGGGGCAACTGGAACTGGAAAAACTTTTACAATGGCAAAAATTATTGAGCAGACCCAGCGCCCTGCAATAATATTAGCCCCAAATAAAACTTTAGCAGCCCAATTATTTGGTGAATTTAAAAACTTTTTTCCAAATAATTCAGTTCAATATTTTGTTAGTTTTTATGATTACTATCAGCCTGAGGCTTATGTTGCCCGGTCAGATACATACATTGAAAAAGAAAGTCAGATAAACGAACAAATAGATCGAATGCGCCACGCTGCAACACGCTCACTCTTAGAACGTGATGACGTCATAATTGTTGCATCTGTTTCCTGTATCTATGGGATTGGATCTGTTGAAACCTACGGAGCGATGACACAAGATTTAGTATCAGGAAATGAATATAGTCAACGCCAAGTAATGGCAGATCTGGTTGCACAGCAATATAAACGTAATGATACTGGCTTTTCACGTGGATCATTTAGAGTAAGGGGTGACACCCTAGAAATTTGGCCAGCACATCTAGATGACCGCGGCTGGAGATTATCTTTTTTTGGAGATGAGCTAGAAGCTATTCAAGAATTTGACACACTTACTGGCCAAAAAACTGCGCTACTAGAAACTGTTCGAGTATATGCTAATTCTCACTACGTCACACCTCGCCCTACAATGCAGCAAGCCATGAAAGGCATAAAAGCTGAACTAGTCACACGCTTAAAGCAACTCAACGGTGAAGGGAAACTTCTAGAAGCTCAACGCTTGGAGCAGCGAACAAATTTTGATCTAGAAATGCTTGAAGCAACAGGTGTGTGCAATGGCATTGAAAACTACTCACGATATCTTACTGGCAGAGCTCCAGGTGAACCACCACCAACACTTTTTGAATATATTCCAGACAATGCAATAGTTTTTGCAGATGAAAGCCATGTTGCTGTCCCACAAATTGGTGGAATGTATAAAGGTGATTATCGGCGTAAAGTTACGCTCTCTGAACATGGTTTTAGATTGCCGTCCTGCACAGATAATAGACCATTAAAATTTGAGGAGTGGGATGCAATGCGCCCACAATCAGTGTTTGTTTCCGCAACACCACAAAAATGGGAATTAGAACAGTCAGGTGGTATTTTTGCAGAACAAATAATAAGACCAACTGGGTTACTGGACCCACCCATCGAGATAAGACCAGTTGACACCCAGGTTGATGATTTGCTCTCGGAAATAAGAATAGTGACTGAACAAGGCAACCGAGTTTTAGTCACTACGCTGACAAAGCGAATGTCTGAAGATTTAACAGAATATCTCCATGAGCAAGGCATCCGTGTTCGATATATGCACTCAGAAATTGATACTCTTGAACGAATTGAAATTCTACGCGACCTTCGGTTAGGCGCTTTTGATGTTCTAATAGGAATTAACTTATTAAGAGAAGGCTTAGACATTCCAGAATGTTCACTTGTGGCTATACTCGATGCCGATAAAGAAGGTTTCCTGCGGTCTGAGACTTCGTTGGTTCAAACTATTGGGCGAGCTGCGAGAAACTCTGAAGGTCGAGTAATAATGTATGCAGATAAAATAACTGGATCAATGGATCGTGCAATTGGTGAAACAAATAGGCGACGTGAACGCCAAATTAAATATAATATAAAGCATTCAATTACACCTGAAACTATCAAGAAAAATGTAGAAGATATTATGGGTGGATCTTTTGCGGGCGATACAGATGAAAGTCGTATTACTGCAAAGATTAATAAAAAACCACTTGTAGGCGCGAACCTTCAAGCTCACTTGGATGGATTAAGAAAAGATATGATTAAGGCTGCCGAAAATTTAGAATTTGAAGAAGCGGCGCGTATTCGCGATGAAGTTAAAAGACTCGAGGCAGTAGAGCTAGCAATAGCAGATGATCCGCTTGCAAGACAATCTGCTGTAGAGCAGGCAGTGGAAAAAGCAGTAAAAGGTGGTGGGCGCAGCACAGCTGGCAGAGGAGGAACACGAGCGTGGCGTGGGAAAAGCAGTCCTAAATTTTAATACTTTTTATATAGCCATAATTTCTGTTCTTAAAAATTCAACACCTGCTATTTTCCAGTTACCTTTTAATAATATCAAACGATATCTCAACAAATGTAAATCACCAGATAAATCTTCAATTAAAACATTTTGAAATGCTACAGAATTATTACTTTTTGTTTCTTTAAATGTAAGATTTTTTTGCCTAAATACCATTGGGTACCCTTGGCGCACCATTGACCCAAATCGCATATAATTACCAAAAATACTTTTTATAGATGGCGATGCAAATTTAAATGCAGTTTCCATGTCATCTTTACTAAATGCCTCAATCTGGCTTCTTATAACTTTCTGATAATCAGTCTCATTTGATGAGGCCGGCCCAGTGATAAGCATGAAGCTGAATATTGCTATAATTAAACTTTTCATAAATCATAATTAGTTTTTTTAGAAAATACGTCAAATTTTAATACCTAAATATGATATTACTTACGAAGGACTTGTAAATTTAATAAAATTTAGTAGTTGTATTGGCAGAGGTTTTACAAAGGAAATGTCGTGCTATTTAATTTAATTGTTGGGGTAATTGCAGGCTTTGCTTCGCGTTATTTTGAAAATTTTCTAAATACAGTTATCATTGGAAAATATAAAATGTCAAAATCTGATCTGCATGTTCTAGCATTTGCAGCTTTATTACTTGGCGCTTCAATTTTAATTAGCTTAGGTGGCAGGGATGGATTACCCTTTGCTCTGATTTTTGGTGCAGGTATTGGGTATTTTTACAAATATTTATGGGATATTTGCAAAGACCAATACAAAATATTTAGAGCTGAACATTCTGATGATAAATCAGATGAAGGTAACTAAATTTTTATAATAATTAATTGATATTATAATAAGCATAAAATCCTTTTCCACTCCTATCTAATTCATAAAATATTTCTGGTGTAGAAAATCTGATCCCATGTTTTTTAGTCAGATTATCACATATCACTATAGCCCGTTTAGTTCCAATCATATCAATCCAGCCAAAAGGCCCCCCCGACCAAGGCTGGAAACCCCAGCCAAGAACAGCGCCTACATCTCCTTCTCGTATATCCTCAAGAACACCTTCCTCGAGGGCACGCACAGCCTCTAATACCTGCGACATAGCAAGTCTAATTTTTACTTCTGTAATATCAGGTTGGCTTTTTGATACTCGCCAATGCAATTTCAATCCATCCCAAAAATCTGACCTCTTTCCTTTATCATTATATACATAAAATCCTTTTAAGGATTTTCGCCCCATCCGGCCCTGATTACACATCTTTTCAACAATAGTATCTGCAGGACTATAAGGATAAGAATTACCCATTGCAGTTTGAGTTGCTTTCATGATTTTTAAACACAATTCAATTGAGATCTCATCAGCCAATTGCAATGGACCAACTGGCATACCCATCAACTTTGCAGCACCTTCAATCAATCCAGGTTCAATGCCCTCATCTAACATTCTAATACCCTCATTTATGTAGGGCAATATGCATCGGTTTGCGTAAAAGTATCGTTCATCATTCACTACAATTGGAGTTTTTTTGATTTGTTTTACAAAATCTAAAGCCATAGCGACTGCCTTATGGCCTGTATTTTTTCCTTTAATAATTTCAACTAAATTCATTAAATGCACTGGGCTAAAAAAATGGATACCAATATAATTACTTTGATTACGGCTTGCTTTTGCCAGTTCAGAAATTGGTAAAGTTGAGGTATTCGTTGCAAAAATTATGTCTGGGGCAATCTCAGCTTGAACTGCTTTAGTAACAGAGTATTTAATTTTTGGATCCTCAAATACCGCTTCGATTATTAAATCACATCCCTTTAGGTCATCATATTTTATAGTTGGCAGAATTCTTGAAGTAATTTCATTTGCATCTTTTTTTGAAATTTTATTTCGCTTAACACTTTGATCTAATGTATTTTCAATAGATAATAATCCTCTATCAATGGCCTCTTTATTTTGATCTAACAAGACAACATTAATGCCAAACTTTGCTGATACAAAAGCAATGCCAGCACCCATCATTCCTGCACCTAAAATACCAACTTTTTTGATATGCATAGGTTTAATAGCTATTGGTCTTGAGTATCCATTTTCTAGAGCTGGCTTATAGTCATATATAGTTTTTACCATAGAATTTTGAGATGAATTTGTAAGAATATTTACAATCCAATTTATCTCTTTTTGAAGTGCGTAATCAAATTTATCATTTATATCTTTGTATAAGTCTTCAATCATGGCTTCAAAACTAGCATGAATACCATTTGCATCAGATTTCTTATTAGTTTCTGTTATGTAACTTTCAAAACTTATAAAATCTGAAATTATTGACTTTGTGGTTGTTTCAATTTTTATATCAAACGGTTTTATAATATCTTTATTTGCTGCAGTTTTTATCCATAATTTTGCTGATGGTATTAACTCCACCAATGGTAAAATTTGATCAACCATGCCATGGATTAAAGCATTCTCAAAATCTATTAATTCTCCTTTTTGTAATATCGATTTGCATAAGTCTTTGTTTACTTTTCTGATAAGTCTAGAAATGCCACCTGCTAGTGGCAGCATACCAACTAAAATATCAGGAAAGCCAATTTTTCCATTTCGATTATCACTGACAAAAATTTTGTGACATGAGAGCGCAATTTCATATCCTATTCCAAGAGCATCACCGTTTAATGCGCACACAATTGGCTTCCCACCTATATTATCATTATCCATTCCTGCTCGCTCAATCTTACGAGTTAAATCGTTAAAAACTTTAATACCTTTAAATAAGTTTTCTTTATGATCATTTGTAAATATCTCAGGAATTTTACTCAGAGTATTTAGATCCATTCCACCAGAAAAATTATTTTTTTCAGAAAAAATGATAATACCAATTACTGTATCATTTGCTAACGCATGATCTATTTTAGTTTCTAAATCTGAAATAGATTGATGATCTATTATGTTAATATTTTTTAAGGGTGTGTCCCAAGAAAGCATAGCTATGCCATCTTCATCTATTTCATACTGAAAATCATTCATCTTAGGGGCTCCTAAATTCAACATAGAGTTTAGTATATTAATAAGAAATTCTTCATAGCTTGTATCTCATAGTAATAGCATTGTATGCCATAAATGATTAATTTTTCTACTAGGTTTAAGGGTAAGCTTTAAAATGCCAACCAATCCATCATTAAAACAAAGCACTCCAATATGGTGTAAAATTGGATTACTCTCGTTTGGTGGCCCAGCGGCACAAATAGCATTAATGCATCGTGAAATTGTTGAAAATAAAAACTGGCTATCAGAAGAACAGTTTTTAAATGCACTCAATTTCTGCATGTTACTACCTGGTCCAGAAGCAATGCAATTAGCTACTTACTCAGGTTGGCGGATAAATGGAATTCTAGGTGGATTAATTGCTGGTCTACTATTTATCTTACCAGGCGCTATTGTAATTACATTCTTAGCAACCATGTATGCCTTTTTTGGTAATATGCCTCTCGTAAATTCTTTATTTATTGGAGTTAAAGCAACAGTAATAATTATTGTCCTTGAGGCTTTACTTAAAGTATCAAAGAAAGCACTGAAAACACACACTCATTCATCAATAGCAGCTATTGCTTTTGTAGGTATATTTTTCTTTAACCTACCATATCCATTAATTATTTTGGCTTCAGCCATATTTGGATATTTTGCATTACCAAATAAATTTGGTTTTACTCCTATCCAACAAACACAAACCATTACCAAAACATTAAAGACAGTTCTCATCTGGCTGGCAATATGGTGGATTCCTATTCTAATGGTGTATCTATTTTCAGATCATGAAATACTTAGTGAAATAACAATCTTTTTTTCAAAATTAGCCGTTGTGACATTTGGAGGTGCATATGCAGTTTTAACTTATATGGCTCAGGATGTTGTGACCACAAAAGAATGGTTAACAGCTGGCCAAATGATGGATGGATTAGGCCTCGCGGAAACAACTCCAGGGCCTTTAATTTTAATAACAGAATTTGTGGGATTTATTGCAGGGTTTAAAGATGGGGGAATCATAGTAGCAATTTCGGCTGCTTTTTTAACTTTATGGGTCACTTTTGCGCCATGCTTTTTATGGATATTTGTGGGCGCTCCTTATATCGATTGGGTTGGTTCTCAGCCACGATTACATGGAGCATTATCAGCTATAACAGCGGCAGTCGTAGGAGTAATATTAAACTTATCTGTTTGGTTTACTCTGCACGTATTTTTTGAAAAAGTGAATGAATTACAATTTGGCCCCATTAATTTACTATGGCCAAATTTTAATGATGTAAGTCTTATTGCAGTTCTTTTAACTATAATATCTGCTTGGTTACTTATCAAACTTAAATGGAATATAATATGGGTTTTAGCAATTAATGCCACTTTGGCACTGATGCAAAGCCTTATATTCTAAAGTTTATCTGACCAAATTTATAATAATTTGATCAGATAGAATAAATATTTTTTTATTAACCTATTAACTCACCATTAAGGCCTTGATTGATAAGTTCTATGGTTTCATTAACACCATAGAGAGCAATAAATCCTCCAAACCTCGGGCCTTGTGAAGCTCCTAAAAGAATTTCATAAATTGCTTGGAACCAATCACGAAGGTTTTCAAAGTTGTGATTTTTACCAACTGCAAAAACCAATGTCTGCAAATCGTCCCCATCAGATAATGAATAATTTGTAAGATCTTCTGGATCTTTACCTATATCCAAATTCTTTTTATCAATCATACCTTTTGCAACATCAACCGATGCAAGACCCAAAACTAAATCATTTAATGCAGCCCGCTCTTGATCTGATGGAATTCTGAATATTTTCGATGGCTTTACAAAATCATGAAAATAACGAACTGCAAAACCAGCAGCATTATCCATGACAGGATTGGTTTCTGGGGATGCTTCAGGGGCATATTTATTAATAAAACCCCACATTGCATCTTTAGTTTCTGCACTAGAAACTGAAGCCAAATTTAGAAGCATTGCAAATGGAATTACCATATCTGATTTTGGGACATTTCCTTTATGAATATGATAAACAGGATTGTTGAGTTGAGCTTTTACATCCTGAGTATGATAAGCACGTAATTGTTGGTGATATTCATCAACAGCTTTTGGTATAACGTCAAAATGCATACGTTTTGCTGTTCCTGGTTTTTGATACATAAAGTATGATAAACTTTCAGAGCTCGCATAAGTCAGCCACTCATCTATGGAAACACCATTTCCTTTAGATTTTGAAATTTTTTCCCCATTTTCATCCAAAAATAATTCATAGAAAAAATGTGATGGAGCTGGTGCTCCTAGTATACGGCAAATCTTATCATAAATATGTGTATTGGTTGAATGGTCTTTACCATACATCTCAAAATCTACATTTAAGGCTGACCAACGTGCACCAAAATCTGGTTTCCACTGCAATTTAACATTACCACCAGTCACACTTAGTGTTGTTTCTGTTCCATCTTCATCATCAAATGTAATAGTACCACTTTCCTTACTCACAGACTTCATTGGTACATAAAGAACTCGGCCAGTTTTTGGGGAAATGGGCAGAAATATTGAATAACTTTTTTGTCGCTCTTCGCGAAGAGAAGCTAACATTACTTCCATTATCTCATCATACTTTTCAACAGCTCTTAATAACACTACATCAAATGCACCTGATCGATAATATTCTGTTGATGAATAAAAATCATATTCAAATCCAAACGTATCCAAGAAACGGCACAACATAGCATTATTGTGCGCACCAAAACTATCATGCGTGCCAAATGGATCTGGGACATCTGTTAAAGGTTTTTGTAGAAAGTCCTGCATCATATCTTGATTGGGTACATTTCCTGGAACTTTGCGCATTCCATCAAGATCATCAGAAAATGAAACCAATTTTGTTGGCATACCACTTATTACTTCGAATGCATGTTGAATCATTGCAGTTCTAGCCACTTCACCAAAAGTTCCAATATGAGGCAAGCCAGATGGCCCATAACCAGTTTCAAAAAGCACATAACCCTTTTCTGGTAATTGACCTTTTAAACGTTTTAACACCTTACGGGCTTCATCAAATGGCCAAGCTTTAGATTTTAAGGCTTCTTCGTGCAAATTAGACATATTTTTTCCAATAAAAATGGTTATTCCAATACTCCCTATTGCTCCCAAGCCAGTTGGTCAATATTCTGTTAACAACAAAAATAAAGATTCCAAATGACACAAGATGAAACAACCCCATGGTCACCCCAAGATGCTCTGATAGCAATGATGGTTGCAATTTCTGTATCTGACCAAAATATTAAGACATTAGAACTACTTTCAATTGAAAGAACAGTTAATCATTTACCTATTTTTGCAAATTATAATGTTGATCATTTAAAAAGTGTTTGTAATGCCGTTTTTGACTTACTATCAGAAGAAGAAGGTCTAGATGCTCTCTTTGGTCTAGTCACTGCGGCATTACCAGAAAAACTTTACGAAACTGCGTATGCTTTATGCTGTGATTTAGCAGCAACAGATGGTCGCTTAAGAGAAGAAGAATTACGCTTTTTGCAAGAAACACGTTATGTATTAAACATTTCACGATTAAATACTGCAGCTATTGAACGTGGAGCAAGAGCCAGACACATGGTTCTCTAATCACTTAGACCAGTTGCCCTCCCTTCTAATCCGTGAAGAAGACTCTTCATCCATTGGCCCAGTTAAAAGGCTCCAAGATGGAGCTTCTTTAAAGGGTAGTGCGGTTGAAAATTGTGCTGGAAGGCGACTTTCTCTAAACATTCTTGCTGCAGGGGAACAATTGGCAGCAAGTTGTTGGTTTGGTCTGGCCATAACACCGACTGGAAGCATGTGCATAATATCTTGCCATCTATCCCAATGGTGAAATGTTGCTAGATTATCTGCACCCATCAACCAAACGAACCTAACGCCTAAATACTTTGCCTTTAGCATCGTTAGAGTTTGAGCCGTGTATCGAGTGTTAAAAGTTCTCTCTAAATCAGTAACAATTATATTTGGATGATTGACCAATTCCATACAAGCAGACATTCGTCTATCCAAATCTGCCGGCATATCATTCTTTAATGGATTGCCAGGGCTGACCAGCCACCAAACGCGATCTAGGTTAAATTCTTTCATAGCCCATTTACTAATATGCAAATGTCCAGAATGAGGTGGGTCAAATGACCCCCCAAGAAGGCCTACTCGCAAACCATGTGTTGCTAGTGGCATACCATTTTTCATTTTTCCAACCTTTTTTGAGCTTGATGCTCATCTTCAATTAAACCTATTTTCCAATAGCCACTTATATAAATATCATCTTTAGGAATTTGGGTTTCGTCTTTAAAAAAAGTGCGTAATGATTTAATGACCCCACTTTCGCCAGCTATGCATGTTTGTATAACTCCATCTGGAAAACTTGTTGCCCTTATCATTGTTTCTTGTGCTCGTGAAGGCATATGTGGATCAGATTGGATTAACCAATTTATATCAATACCTTTTGGAGCATATATATTTTGTATATCTTCTTTACTTTGAACTTCTATTATGGCCATTCCAACAGCATTTTTGGGTAATTTTTCTAATGTTGCAGCCACAACAGGTAAAGCAGACATGTCTGCGGCCAATAGATACCAGTCTGCATAATAATCTTTTATTTTTACTTCACTTGGGCCCCTAAAACCTAAGAAGTCGCCAGGCTTTGCGTTTAAAGCAAAATTTGATGCAGGCCCTTCGTCACCATGTACAACAAAATCAATATCAAGTTCCAAAAGATCCTTACGAAAATTTCTCACAGTATAAGTTCGAACAGTCGGTCTTGGGCCACTTAATATTTGTTCTATCAAATCATCTGGGCTTTGATTCTTATTTGGAATAAAAATCTTACAATTTGCCCCTTCACAACCTTTTGGCCTACTTTTTAATTCAGGTGAAGTTAATACAATGCGTATCATATGTGGAGATAAAAAAAATGCATCTTTCACAGACAAAATACATGGCATTGGTTTGGGCTTTATTGACATACTATTATCCTTGAGTATTTCCAATTTAGAAACAAGCTAGCTGCATTTTGTTATATTAATAAAACAAACAAGCCAATATACATATAAAACTAAAAGGTTATTTAAAATTTAAAGTCACCGATTGCACCCTTCGTCATGCTCAGATAAAACGCAACAAATTATTAATTTCTTGGAGTCAAAAAATGGCCGCATACCAATACGTATATCATATGGATGGAGTATCCAAAACATACCCTGGTGGGAAAAAATGCTTTGAAAATGTCCGGCTTTCATTTCTTCCTGGAGTGAAAATTGGTGTGGTTGGAGTTAACGGTACCGGTAAATCAACTCTTATGCGCATCATGGCAGGTATTGATAAGGATTTTACTGGCGAAGCTTGGCATGCTGAAGGTGCTACTGTTGGTTATCTAGAACAAGAACCTATTCTAGATCCTACATTATCAGTTCGAGATAATGTTATGTTGGCCGTTGCTGAGAAAAAAGCCATTCTGGATAAATATAATGATTTAGCAATGAATTATTCTGAAGAAACAGCAGATGAGATGGCATCATTACAAGATCAAATTGATGCTGAAGATTTGTGGAACTTAGATGCATCGATAGATATTGCAATGGAAGCGCTACGCTGCCCAGCTGATGATGCTGATGTAACAACATTATCAGGTGGTGAGGCTCGACGCGTAGCTCTATGTAAACTGCTTTTACAAAAACCAGACATGTTACTTCTTGACGAACCAACAAACCATTTAGATGCAGAAACTATTGCTTGGCTACAAAACCATTTAAAAGACTATAAAGGTACTATACTAATAGTTACACACGATAGATATTTCTTAGACGATATAACAACCTGGATCCTTGAATTAGATCGTGGACGCGGAATTCCTTACGAAGGCAATTATTCAGCTTGGGTAGAGCAAAAAGCTAAAAGACTAGCCCACGAAGCTAAAGATGATAAAACTCGTCAGAAAACTCTAGAACGAGAGTTAAAATGGATGCGCCAAGGTGCAAAAGCACGCCAAGCAAAATCAAAAGCCCGTATATCTGCTTATAATGAAATGGCAGATCAGTCAGAGCGCGAAAAAGTAGGCTCAGCTCAAATAGTTATACCGAATGGCCCAAGGCTAGGCTCTAAAGTAATTGAAGTTAATAATATTTCAAAAGCATTTGGTGACAATCTCCTTATAGACGACCTATCTTTCAGCTTACCACCAGGTGGAATTGTTGGTGTAATTGGCCCAAATGGTGCAGGTAAATCAACATTATTTCGAATGTTGACTGGACAAGAAACTCCAGACAATGGTGCCGTGGAATTTGGCGATACAGTTCAGCTATCATATGTAGATCAATCTCGCGCCGACTTAGATGGTAAAAAAACTGTTTGGGAAGAAATATCAGGTGGCCAAGAGATTATTGAGTTAGGCGATGCTGAAATGAATAGTCGTGCTTACTGTGGCGCTTTTAATTTTAAAGGTGGTGACCAACAAAAACCTCTAAATCTATTATCAGGTGGTGAGCGTAATCGAGTTCATATGGCAAAATTATTACGAGAAGGTGGAAATGTTTTACTTCTCGATGAACCAACAAATGATTTAGATGTAGAAACACTACGCGCCTTGGAAGATGCCATTGAAGATTTTGCAGGTTGCGCAGTAATTATCTCTCACGACAGATTCTTTTTAGATCGATTGTGTACACACATGTTAGCATTTGAGGGCGATAGTCACGTAGAATGGTTTGAGGGTAACTTTGAAGAGTATGAGGAAGATAAAAAACGCCGCCTAGGTCCTAATGCTCTAGAACCAACACGCGTTAAATACAAAAAATTTACACGTTAATTTGAAAATTAATTAAAGGCTCTGGGTGCAAAAACTCAAAGCCTTTAATTTATATATCTAATTAATCTTTTAAAAGGCTCAGATAGGCCTTATTGATACCATTGACTTCTTGTTCAATGGAATAATTTTCTAAAATATATTTCCTAGAAATTTCTGAAAAAATATCTAATTCATCATTTTTAGAAAGCCAGTGCAAGACTGCTTTAGCTGCATTAGCTACATCTTCTAACTCAACAACCGACCCATATTTTCCGTGAGATGAAAACTCTTCAAAATATCCAGTTTTCGAACCAACAAATGGCGTTCCAGAAGCTAAAGCTTCTAATGGTGTCATTCCATATCCTTCATATCTCGGAAGCGCAATTAATAGTGAGATCGCTGACATAACTTTTGGCATATTTTCAGCACTAATTTCATCCATAAATATTATTCGGTCAGATAAATTTGCTTTTGCAATTTTTTTAATTAATTTTTCTTTAAATTTTTTATGTTTATTTTCAGTTTTACCAATAATAAGCGCAACCATACTTGGTTTCTGTGGCATTATAGTTAACATCGTTTCAACAAATAGATCTGTACCTTTTTCTGGTCGAATTCTTCCAACACAAGCTACACCAAAATCTCCACCATACCCTAGTTGCCTCCATGCTTTGTCTCTATCCAAAATAGGAAAGAAATTCTCTGTAGATACCCCGTGTGGTACTACTGAATGTACATTATCAATAAATGAAGCCGCTTCTTTAGATGTTGCAATCAAAAGATCCATTTTAGATATCAACCAACGTGGATAAAGCGAATGTCGCCTCTGTGCTGCTGAAGTAAATACTATTTTAATTCGTTTTTTTAATACATCTCGCACCCAAATTGCTATTCGCATTTCTTGATTCCGTCGAACATGCCAAATTGTAAAATCAGAGTCATTTTCAAATCTATTTGATATTTCTATTGCTTCCTTTTTTGAAATTGGGTCAGGACAATCTGGCAGTGGCACACCAACCAAATGAATATCCAGTGAATTCTTTTGAACGGCCACTACGCTAGCAGTAGTTGATGAAACACCTGTAAAATTCTTATTAAAGTTTGTGACTAAAACTCTAGGTATTTGCATTTTCACATTCCTTTATAGATGTTCATGAGTATAATATGCATAAATTTAAATTGCACTAACCGAAAACACAGTTTCCATTGTAAAGCATGATCTAGTATACAAAAAAAAACGGGGTGAAGTTCATTGCTTAAATACAATTTATTTCTTTTTTGCGCTTGGTTATTTATAATTCCTGCAGCAATAGTGCGATTATATACAAAAAAGGATACGCTCCATACTCTTAAAAGTAGGTTTTCTATTTTTAAAAAGTTAGATGTACATAATGAAACTATCTGGTGCCATGCAGCAAGTGTAGGTGAGTTTAATACGTTAGAAACACTTATACCTGATTTGAAAAAACACTTTAAAAACCATGACATACTTTTAACAGTTTCAAATATTATTGCCTATGAACAGGCAAAAATTTGGGCTAATGAAAACACATATATCAAAATAGCACCACTCGACTTTCCAGTGGTTTTGAAAAGATTCATTAATTATTGGAACCCAGTTGTTTTGCTAACAATGGAGAATGAAATATTTCCAAACAGAGTCTCATTGTTAAAAAAAACAAAATGTAAAATTATATGGGTAAATGCCAGAATTTCAAAAAAAAGTATAACTTTTTGGGAGAAAAATTCAAAATTAAAAGATCACACAATAAAAAATATTGATTATATCTTTGCCCAAGACAAGTCTGCATATCAAAGATTTAAAAATCTTGGCTTTGATGAGACTAAACTAACTCAAACTGATAATTTGAAGAAATTCAGAAGCCCATCAATAATTAATATAGATCATATAAAAGAAATAAATCATTTTTTTCCATATCAAGACACAATTTGTATTGCTTCATCACACCCAGGGGAAGAGGCCTTAATTTTAGAAGCTTATGAAATAGCACTAAGAAATAATTCAAATTTAAAAATGATATTGGTGCCTAGGCATCCTAAAAGGATGAAAGAAATCACATCACAAATTGATAATTTCAAATTTAAATATTTAATTAGATCACAAAATCAAACATTGGAAAAAGACACTCAAATATATCTTGCCGATACAATTGGTGAGCTTCCATTATGGTATTCATCCTGCTCTATCACATTTATAGCAGGATCACTTTTACCTATCGGTGGGCATACACCTTATGAGCCAACGCTTTATTCATCAGCAATTATTCACGGCCAATATTTTTCAAATTTTGAAGAGATATACGATGAGTTAGATAAAAATAAAGGTGCCATAAAAGTAACCAATCCTAAAGAATTAGCGGCAGCCTGGGAAAAATTAAAGATTGTGAAATTTAGAGAGCAGACTTTGTCAAAAGCTAAAAGTATATTGCTCAAGGGTGATGAAAAAGAAAAGTTGGTAAATTCAATTTTGGAAAAAATATCAAATTAAAATTCTATTTAACTTTATTCTTTATTCCATCTATTATGTAACCAATACCATTGCTCAGGGTTTTTTTTAATACGTACACCAATACGGTCATTTATTTCATTAGTCATTCTTATAGCATCAGTATGCATAATTGGTTTTTCATATTCTAATTTGATATTTTGCCCATTTAATTGACGGGTTGCAAATACTGGTACCAAAAGTAGATCATACCTTAAAGCCATCTCAGCAGGAGCAGTAGTTGTCCTAGCAGGCTGGCCTAAAAATTTTACAGACTGGCCTGAATGACTATCTTGATCTACCAAAAGTGCAAAAAATCCCCCTTTTTTTAAATGTCGAACCATCGCTATATTACCAGCCCCACCCCGAGCAATAATAGGAAGACCTCCATACTTTATTGAACGAAGGAATAACCGTTCATACCAAGGATTATTATTCTTACGATACACAGCACCTGTTTCCATATCATTTTCTGCTAAATGATGACGAATTGCTTCCCATTGCCCAAAATGGGCAGAAACAATGATTGCACCTTGCCCATTTTTCTGGGCTTCTCTTAATGCATCAAAACCTTCTCCACCCGCTGAAATTAATTTTTTTCGTTTTTTGTAATCATCATTCATAAGAATTTCAGATAAAGTAAGTGCAGTATTTCGCCCAACCGCTTTAGTAATTAAATTCATTTCTTTTTGTGATAAATTTGGGAATACAGTATTAAGTCCTCTGCGAACTCGATTTCTTGCCTGGGGAAAATAACTAACAATTATTTCACCAACAAAACCAAATATTTTACCTCGCAAATAAAATGGAAGGATACGGCCAAAAGTTATAGCCAACCAAATTGGTGCAAATTCAATAACGCGATATAAACTTGATTTTGTATTTTCGGGCATTTTAAAGCTTTAATTTTCCTTTATTTTTATAAATCATTAAATAGATTTAATAATTTCTGCTGCATGCGATAAGCTTTTTGCTTCAAAGTAACATTCATGGTTAATCATAGGCTCAGCTACTTCTAGTTCCCAAGTTATAGGATATGGAACATGAATTCCCCAAGCACCTGCTTGAACCGCTGGAACCGCGTCAGATTTAATAGAATTTCCAACCATCACACTTTCATTCATATTGCCAAATCTACTAAAAATATTTTTGTATGTATTGGTACGTTTTTCACTTACAATTTCAATATGTTTAAACCATTTTCGTACGTCAGATATAGCAACTTTACGTTCTTGATCTATTAAGTCACCTTTTGTAATCAAAACCAATTCATAAGATTTACTTAGATCATCTAAAATATTTGTAACACCATCTATAAAATCAACAGGATGCGACATCATATTTTTGCCAATATCAATAACCTCCCTCATTGCATTAGCACTCAGTTTTCCGTCACTTAAATCTAAAGCAACTTGCATCATTGCAATCGTAAATGATTTTATACCATACCCCAATGATTTTACATTTTGGCGCTGCATTTCCAATACTGCTTTTGAAACTGTTTCTTTATCGGCATATTCACGCAACAAATCTTTTAAAGTGTCCTGAGCTTCACCAAAAAACCTTTCATTATGCCAAAGCGTATCATCGGCATCAAAGCCAATTGTTTTTATATAGCTCATAAACCACTAATCCTTGGGCGACCTGATGCAATAGCTAAGATAGATCCCTCAATGAACACCTCTCGCCCATCAATCGTTGCAGACTGCTCATCATCTTCAAATTGAATTTGGATATTCTCAGCACCAGCATTTTTTGCCGCTAATTCTACTTTATCAATTAAAATTTTTCTAAGTACATCATAAGCATCATTTTTTTTTATATAATCAACTGGGCCATTATCAGAAAAAACACGCCAAATACCTTCTCCACCACTAACTATTTTTCCAGATTCTCGCATTGTTATTTGGCCAACCACTGCACCAATAGCATTAGCAACATCTCCATGTTTTGGAAGAATAGTTTTTGTAGATAATCTTTTCCCAACAGCACCATAATATGTTTTAGCGGATGCACCTAATCCAATTATTGGTAAGTTAATAGATGCATCAAGTGAAATAATATTTCTATGATGATTAAGGCCTGATTTTACTAAAATATGTCGTGCTAAATCTCTTGCTTTTCCATCTATATCTTCCTCACCAAAAGCAGTTTCTAAAATCACTTCAGATGTTTGTTCAGTTAATTGATTTATAATTCTAAAGGCTAATTCTTTAGCATCTTTAGAGAGGATTTCACCTGATCCAGTTCTCATTCTTCCAAAGATTAATAATGATTTTTGAGCAGCCACTGAATCCCAATTATTTACAGTACCTAATACATGACTTGCATCAGATGGCGTTAATGCTGAATGCATGATAATTCCACGCTCAAGCAATCTATTTATCGAGCCTAAGTCAATTCTTGTCTTTACGGCTTGGGACATCGGAACTGGCCCATTTTTAATTCTATTGAAAACAGTAATATCACGGTCACTTAATTCTGATGCATTATCAGTCATTGGAACTAAAAACTGTCCATCAAATTCATTAACTTTATTCGAATTTAAAGCACTATCTAATGCATCATGTACGATTTTTTTATATTCAACCGCCAGCAATGAAACTGGCAAAACACGTCTTGGCCCGAGAAATAATTCACCTTTCAGGCCTTCTCTATTTAGGTGCACCTGACTATCCCCACCCAGACCGAATGTACGCATTGCTACAGCTTCAACCATAGTTCTCAATCCTCCCACCATTGCACCATCAGGGTCAATTTTAGGCTTACCTTCTTTTAGAATTGCAACATCAGTGGTCGTACCGCCAATATCGGAGATAAGGGCATCTTTTTCATTTGATAACCAACTTGCCCCTACTATACTAGCTGCAGGGCCAGATAGTATAGTCTCAATAGGCTTTTTTCTTGCTTGCTCAGCACTTATTAATGCACCATCACCTCGCACAACCATCATTTGAGAAGATATACCAATACTTTTAAGATAGCTTTCTGTTGCGCCGATTAAATGATCTATCATACCAATTAGACGCGCATTCAATACCGCTGTCATCGCACGCTTTGGACCACCCAATTTTGCTGAGAGTTCGTATGAGCATGAAACAGGAATTCCTGTAAACTCACGAATTACATCACGAGCAGCTTTTTCATGTGAAGAGTTTCGTGTTGCAAATTGCCCAGCAATAGCAAATCCAGTTACATTATCAATCTTATCTAACTCAATACGTAATGTATTTAAATCAAGTTTAGCATTTTCATTTCCTGAATGATCATGTCCACCTGATATAATAATTACTGGGTCTCCCCTTAACGCATCAGCCAATCCTTGGCGCTCGATATCTTTTGCATTAAAACCAATATAAACTAAGCAAACTTTTCCACCTTTTCCTTCAACCAAAGCATTCGTAGCCAAAGTGGTTGAAAGTGAAGTCATCACAATATCTTTTGCACTTACACCACTTTCTTTTAAAACAGAAGAAACAGCGTTTCCTACTCCGATTGCTAAATTAAATCTGGTTGTTAAAGATTTTGAGCTGGCGATTACTTCAACACCATTTTTTATTAAAACAGCGTCTGTATAAGTTCCACCTGTATCAACACCTAACATGACTGCCATGTTTCACCTCAAAACCTACATTAAGACACAAAAAATAATTAAAAAGTTTATGTATTCCTAATCTTCGTTCATATCCCATCCAAGAGCTCTAGCAACTGTGAATATATCTTTATCACCTCGACCACACATATTCATAACCATTATATGATCTTTTGGTAAATCACCTGCTATTTTTCTAACATGTGCTAAAGCATGGGCTGGCTCGAGAGCTGGAATAATCCCTTCTGTACGGCACGAAAATTGAAATGCATCCAACGCTTCTTGATCAGTTACGGAAACATATTCTGCTCGTCCTGTTTCGTGCAACCAACTATGTTCTGGACCTATTCCTGGGTAATCTAAGCCTGCAGAGATAGAATGGCCCTCTAATATTTGACCGTCATCATCCTGAAGCAAATATGTTCGATTTCCATGTAAAACACCTGGCCTACCGCCTGTTAGAGAAGCACAGTGTTCCATTTTGTCATTAACACCCTTGCCACCAGCTTCAACTCCAATAATCCGAACATCTCGCTCATCTAAAAATGGGTGAAAGAGACCTATAGCATTTGATCCACCACCAATACATGCAATAAGACTATCTGGTAGGCGACCTTCTGCTTCCATTATTTGTTCTTTAGTTTCTTTGCCTATAATTGATTGAAAATCACGTACCATTGCAGGGTATGGATGAGGTCCTGCAACAGTACCAATACAGTAAAACGTTTCATCCACATAAGTTACCCAATCACGTAAAGCGTCATTCATTGCATCTTTTAAAGTCCCACGTCCACTTGTAACTGGGATAACTTCTGCCCCTAATAGTTTCATCCTAAATACATTTGGAGCTTGGCGCTCAACATCATGTGCACCCATATAAATTATACATTTCAATCCAAATTTCGCACAAACAGTTGCAGTTGCCACACCATGTTGGCCAGCACCAGTTTCTGCTATTATACGTGTTTTCCCCATTCTTCGGGCTAAAAGAATTTGACCTAATACATTATTAATCTTATGGGCCCCAGTGTGATTTAGTTCATCACGTTTATAATAAATTTTAGCCCCACCAAGCTCAGCAGTTACTCGATCTGCAAAGTAAAGAGGTGAAGGTCGACCAACGTAGTATTTCCACAAATAGTTCATTTCATCCCAAAAGGACTCGTCAGTTTTTGCTTTTTCATATTCAGCTTCAAGATCTAAAATAAGGGGCATAAGTGTCTCTGAAACAAATCGCCCACCAAATTCACCAAACCTACCTTTTTCGTCAGGTACGTTCATGAAAGAATTAAACATATCATTTGCCATTATGGATCTCCATTAGCCGCTTGAATAAAATCTGAAATAAGTTTTATATCTTTAACCCCAGTTGATGTCTCAACACCAGAGGAAACATCAAATTGCCTTGCACCAGTCAGTTTAGCAGCTTGCAACAAATTACTGGAATTCAAACCACCCGCAAGCATCCATGGAGTTGACCAACGTCTACCAGCTAACAATTTCCAATCAAAGGACAGACCATTTCCTCCTGGCAAAACTGCGTTTTTAGGAGGCTTAGCATCAACCAATATTTGATCAGCTATTCTACTATGTTCATACAAATTAACTAAATCTGACTCATCAGAAATTCCAACTGCTTTCATCACTGGCAGGCCAAATTTATCTTTAACTTCTGACACCCTTTCAGCACTTTCATGGCCATGAAGCTGTATCATATCAACTGGGACTTTATCTAGAAGGTCATCCAAGTCTTTATCAGAAGGATCAACAACCAATGCAGTTTTACATATGCCATCTGGAACAATATTTGCCATTTTAATTGCTTGTTCAATTGTTAAGTGACGAGGTGATTTTTCAAAAAAAACAAACCCAACATATGTTGCACCTGAATTAATTGCAGCACTCAATGTGTTGAGCGTTGTTAATCCACAAATTTTCACTCGCATGGTTTTATCTTTTCATATCTCGGGTTATTTTCATAAAACTTTATTATAGTTTAAATAGCTAAATTTAGTCTCTATTCAAGTAATTCAAGAATTTGATCGGCTTCATTATTATTAATATTTTTTAATTTTTTGATTTCATTTTCTAAAACTTTAACTCGTTTAGCTTTCTCTGAGAGTGCTTTACGGTATTTATGTTCACGTAAATATTCCGCAAAGAACCCCAGAAGTACTCCTGATAAAACTCCAAAAAAAACTATCAAAAATAAAGGGATTGAGAAATTTCCAGCAATGCCCAGCTGATTAGATAAGTTAATTGGTATAAATCGAAAATTTACAAGCTGGCGGTTTACTAATGCTAAAATTAACAAAATAACAGAAATAAAAGAGATAATGGTAAAACGAACTATACGCATGAAAGCCTTTAATAGAGTGATGACTTTTAATTATTTAGTCATTATTTAAACGGTCTCGCAGAAGTTTGCCGGTTTTAAAGAAAGGAATATGTTTTTCTTCAACATCTACTGTTTCACCTGTCCTAGGGTTCCTACCTCTTCTAGCTTCTCTCTGCTTAACTGAAAAAGAACCAAAGCCACGCAATTCAACTCTATTTCCACTTGCCATGGCATCAATAATTTCATCAAAAACAGTTGCAATAATACGTTCTATATCTCGTTGGTATAAATGTGGGTTCTCAGCAGCAATCTTTTCCACCAACTCTGAACGTATCATTATTGTATCTCCATCATATTATTACTTGAAACTTGAAATATAGTTACAGATTTTAACCTACGTGCAAAGTCCCTCAATTAAAAAAATTTCGAAAAACCTTATTTAATTACTATTTTTTTTTAAATTAATAAAAGTTTTTTGATTTATTTAGCAAATTATCAATAATAATTCGATTAATTTTTATGATTTCGAATCGTAAGCAAAAAAATAGCGCTGAAAAATCAGCGCTATTTTTACATTATATTTTTATTTAATCGTTACTTTTCAAAGCTGCACCGAGGATATCACCTAATGACGCTCCAGAGTCTGAGGAGCCATACTGTTCAACAGCTTCTTTTTCTTCCGCAATTTCACGTGCTTTAATTGATAATCCAAGTTTACGAGTTTTTGCATCTATTGATGTTACACGTGCATCTAACTTATTTCCCACACTAAAACGCTCAGGGCGTTGCTCAGCACGATCTCGAGATAAATCTGATCTACGAATAAATGCCTTCATGCCATCGTATTCAACTTCAATGCCACCTTCTTCGATAGATGTAACTTCAACTGTTACAACTGCTCCACGCTTAACTCCTGAAACTGCTTCAGCAAAAGGATCTTGACCTAGATTTTTAACTGATAAAGAAATACGCTCTTTCTCTGCATCAACATCTATTACAACAGCTTTTACGATCTCACCTTTTTTGTAATTAGCTAAAGCTTCTTCACCAGATTGATCCCAAGCCAAATCTGACAAATGAACCATACCGTCAATCTCACCTTCAAGCCCAATGAACAAACCAAATTCAGTGATGTTCTTAACTTCACCTTCAACTTCAGCTCCTTCAGGGAAGTTTTTAGCAAAACCTTCCCATGGATTACCTTGTGTCTGTTTTAAGCCAAGTGAAACTCTGCGCTTATCTGTCTCGATTTCTAAAACCATTACTTCAACTTCTTGTGAAGTTGATACGATCTTTCCTGGATGAACATTCTTCTTTGTCCAGGACATTTCAGAAACGTGAACTAGTCCTTCAACACCTGGCTCTAACTCAACAAACGCACCATAATCAGTAATGTTTGTAACTCGGCCAGTGTGTAACGATTCTAATGGGAAACGGGCAGCAACATCACCCCATGGGTCATCCTGCAATTGCTTCATTCCTAGAGATATACGGTGTGTATCTTTATTAATCTTTATAACTTGTACTTTAATCGTTTCACCAATTGTTAAGACTTCAGAAGGATGATTTACCCTTGACCATGCCATATCAGTAACGTGAAGCAATCCATCAACGCCACCTAAGTCAACAAAAGCACCATAATCAGTAATGTTTTTAACTACACCATCTACCGCATCACCTTCAGCTAATTTGCCTACAATTTCTGCACGCTGTTCAGCACGTGATTCTTCTAGAATAGCACGACGAGAAACAACAATATTACCTCGGCGGCGATCCATTTTAAGAACGATGAATGGCTGAGCCATTCCCATTAAAGGTCCTGCATCTCTGACTGGACGGACATCAACCTGCGAACCAGGTAAGAATGCTACCGCTCCGCCTAAATCAACAGTGAAGCCGCCTTTTACGCGACCAAATATTGCACCATCAACACGTTCTTCTGATGCATGCGCTTTTTCCAATCGATCCCAAGCTTCTTCACGACGAGCTTTTTCACGAGAAATAACTGCTTCACCACGCTGGTTTTCAACACGATCAAGAAATACCTCAACAGTATCTCCAACTTCAATTTCGGGTGCTTGACCAGGGTTTGCAAATTCTTTGAGGTCAATTCGACCTTCCATTTTGTAACCAACATCAATAATGGCCTGACCAGATTCGATTGCGATTACTTTACCTTTTACGACAGAACCTTCATCAGGTGTGTCAATGTCGAAGCTTTCGTTTAAGAGGGCTTCGAATTCCTCCATTGTCGCTTTTGCGCACATATATAAGTTCCTTCATATATTTTTCGGGCCACGCGGTTTTTCCCACGGGTCTTTAGGTTAAAGTTACAATCATACTCAATATGGATCAGCTACAAACACACAAAAGGCCGGATATTTCCAGCCTTGCCTTACCAAAAGATGACATAAGCCACCTAAAACAGTACAATCTCGCGTGCGTATAGGGTATATTCTCCATAAGGTAAAGGTACTAGCTTATAAATTCAGATTCTTTATTATTCAATTAAAGTGGCTCCACAAAAAAAATATTACATTTTTCTTAAGCATGATTAGAAAATTTATTATCTACTAAATTGGTCACAAAATGCCTGAAAATTATCATTTCCGTTGTTACAATATTTTCGAATAATACCAATCTGCCATTCACCATCACAATTTATTGAAATCTCATTTCTTAATTTAGTAAATTTAGAAATAAATAACATAAAATCTTCTTCTAATTTTTCGCCATATTTATTTAACTGATGTATTCTTTTAGTTATGTTTTCATAAATTTTATAAGTTGCTTCATACTTTTCCCAAAATTCTGAATTTGAAGGGTTTTCTTTTATTTGCTTTTCTATTTTTTGGATCTTTAATTCGTACAAATTTAACTCAGATAAAAGTGCGTCATATTCTTGATTAAAATTTACACCATCTAATTTATATTTTTTCAACATGCTTTGATACTCTGTAAGAGTATTTGATTTATTTGAACACTTCTCAAAAGCCAGCGGACTTTGATGAATTTCCTCAGCGTTTAATGAAAAAGTTAGCAAGAGCAACATCGAAAGAAAATAAAAAAATCTCAATCTTACCCTCCCAAGTAATATCAAAACATATTAGTAGAAGTTAACAAGGTTGTTTTATGTTTTCAATTTTATTTTATTACACTGATTTATAAATTTTTGAATTTTTCATTGATATGATCAATTGCAACTCTAACTGCATCGTTTGCTGATAATGATGAAGTATTTATTTCATAGGCATCATCCGCAATAATTAATGGTGATGCATTTCGTTCTTGATCTCTTTTATCTCTAGAAACTACATCTCTCATTACATTTTCAAAACTAATTTCGAGTCCATTATTTTTTAATTCTTCGTATCTTCGTATTGCACGGATTTCAGCACTGGCTGTTATAAATAGCTTTACGTGTGCATAGGGGCAAATCACAGTTCCTATATCTCGCCCATCTAAAACAGCCCCACCCTCTTGATTTGCAAAATTACGTTGAAAATCTAATAGAACTTCTCGAACTTCAGGAATTACTGCTATTTTACTGGCTGCCTTTGCAACCTCAGGTGTGCGTAAATCATTAGCCTCTAAATCCACAGGTTTTAAATCTAAGGCTAATTGCTTAGCAATTTCAGGATAGTAAGATGTTCTTGAATAAGCCAAAGCCTTTTTTCCAACCCCACGATACAATAATCCAGTATCTAGATGAGGAAATTTAAAGTATTTTGCTACAGCTTTTGCTATTGTTCCCTTACCTGCTGCAGCCGGTCCATCTATTGCAACTATAAATTTCATTTTAAACCCTTTGAGATCAGCCAGTAATACTAGCTCCTAAATCGGTCATTAAACTTTTAAAAATTGGGAATGATGTAGCAATAGCATGCCCATCATCAACTTTTATTGATTTCTTAGATGCTAAGCCCAAGCACAAAAATGACATAGCAATGCGATGATCTAAATGTGTTTGTGCTGTTCCACCACCCTCTACTTCACCATTTTGACCGTGTACAATTAAATAATCTTCACCCTCTTCAACAGTAACTCCCATTGTCTCTAAGCCACGGGCCATAGCATCAATTCTATCGCATTCTTTGACCCGAAGCTCTTTAATACCACGCATAATAGTTTTACCCTTCGCAAAAGCAGCAACAACAGACAAAATTGGATACTCGTCAATCATTGAAGGAGCCCTATCTGGAGGAACTTCTATGCCATTTAGACATGAAGATTTTACGCGCAAATCTGCAACAGGTTCCCCACCCTCTAAGCGATTATTTTCAAACTCTATGTCCGCACCCATTTCAACCAACGTCGTAAATAGCCCTGATCGAGTAGGGTTTAGACATATATTAGGTAAAAATATTTCTGAGCCTTCCACTATCAATGCTGCACAAACAGGGAAAGCTGCTGAAGATGGATCACGGGGTACAACAATGTCTTGAGCAGTTAATTCTGGTCTACCTTGCAATGTAATTGCAAATCCATCCTTAATTTCAACTGTCTCGATATCTGCACCAAATCCACTTAGCATTCTCTCCGTATGGTCACGAGTTTTTTCAGGCTCGATTAATGTAGTTTCCCCAAGTGCATTTAAGCCTGCGAGCAGAATAGCTGATTTAATTTGGGCAGATGGGTGCGGTGAAATATATCTAATAGCGTGCGCATCTCTAGCTCCAACCATTGTTAAAGGTAAAAAACCATTTGTTCTTCCATAAGATTTTGCGCCAAACAGTTCTAAAGGGTCTGTAATTCTATCCATTGGCCTTGAACGCAAACTAGCATCACCAGTAAAAGTTGCATTAATTGGGCTTGTAGACATCGCACCCATAATAAGCCTTACACCCGTACCAGCATTTCCACAATCAATCACATCAACAGGTTCAGAAAACCCACCAACACCAACACCATTTACAGAAAAGTTTCCTTCACCGTGGTCTGTAACTTTAGCTCCAAAAGCACTCATTGCTTTAGCAGTATCCAGTACATCTTGTCCTAATAAAAGTCCTGATATTTTAGTTTCACCTACTGAAAGAGCTCCTAATATCAGCGATCTATGCGAAACTGATTTATCCCCAGGAATAATTGCAGTTCCCTTCAAAGGTCCAACAGATTGAGATGCCATAGGAATGGGTGTTAAATGGCCTGCCATAAATAATCTCCTAATTAAGGCTTTTGTATTAATCCAGATCAACTAAAGCGTCCATTGCGAAATTGATGTAACTATTCAATATCCTATAATATTTGAAACATAATCTTATATTTTTCTAAAAGTTAAATAATGAGGCGTACGATTTTCACGTAATGCTTTAAGTTCATACCTTGTTGATATCCAATCACCCCACGGTTCTTGCCAATCACGTGCATTCTCTGCAAGCCATTCAAACTTTCCATTTAAATGGACTTGTTCAAGTGTTTGCCTAACATAATCTTCAATATCAGTCGCAATTCTAAATATTGCCCCAGGCTTTAAGCACGCTGCTAAAGGCTCTAGATGTTCTGGCGTAACAAATCTGCGCCTGTGGTGGCGTGATTTTGGCCAAGGATCTGGGTATAATAAAAATGCACGAGATACAGATTCCTTTGGCAACACATCCATCATATCCCTAGCATCACCTGGGTGGACTAAAATATTATTAACTTTCGACGTACGGATTTTTCCCAACAACATGGCAACACCATTTATATATGGCTCACATCCAATTATTCCTACATTAGGATTGGAACTTGCTTGGTGAACCAGGTGTTCTCCACCTCCAAATCCAATTTCCAACCATATATCCCTATTATCTCCAAACCATTTACTTGGTTCTATTAAATTACGATCTGGATTATCTGCCCATGTGACATTCTTAGGCTTTAATAACTCAAGATCTTCAGTCATATATCTTTCTTGTGATTTTTGAAGGGACTTACCTTTAATTCTGCCATAGAAATTTCTTCTAGGCGCACCAGAAACATGTTTCTCACGTTTAGTCATTATTTTACCCTAAAAAAAAGCCCCAATAATATTGAGGCCTCTTAACTTTAATTAATATATTTCGTCAAACAGAGTTCTTTAATGAATTTATCAAATCTGTTTTTTCCCATGAAAATCCACCATCATCCATCGGTGCGCGTCCAAAATGGCCGTAAGACGCAGTTCTAGAATATATTGGTCTTCGCAGATTTAAATGATTAATAATACCAACTGGTGTGAGATCCATTGCGAGAGACACAGCTTTTTCAATACTTTCGTCTGAAACCTGACCAGTTCCATGTGTGTCACAGTATATTGAGAGTGGCTTAGAAACACCGATTGCATAAGATAATTGAATCGTACATTTGTCTGCTAACCCAGCTGCTACAACATTTTTCGCCAGGTAGCGAGCAGCATATGCTGCTGAACGATCTACTTTTGTTGGATCTTTTCCTGAAAACGCTCCTCCACCATGTGGAGCAGCTCCACCATAGGTATCAACAATTATTTTGCGACCAGTCAAACCAGCATCTCCGTCAGGACCACCAATAACAAACTTACCAGTTGGATTTACATGCCATTCTGTTTCAGATGAAACCCAATCAGAAGGTAATGTTTTGCGAATGTAAGGTTCAACTAATTCCCTCACATCTGATGAAGATAAAGTTTCATCTAAATGTTGGGTAGACAATACTATAGATGTAACTCCAACAGGTTTACCATTTTCATACTTTACAGATATTTGTGATTTTGCATCAGGACCTAATTGTGAAAGTACTCCTGAATGTCTAGCTTTTGCCAAATTGCTTAAAATTGCATGTGAATATTGTATAGGTGCTGGCATTAATTCTGGTGTTTCATTAGTTGCATAACCAAACATTATTCCTTGATCACCTGCTCCATCATTATCTACTCCCTGTGCAATATGGGCAGATTGGTCATGTAATAAGTTATCAATTTTTAGTGTTTCCCAATGAAATCCTTCTTGTTCATAACCGATGTCTCTAACGCATTCTCGGACAATCGCATCAACATTTGATTTTACTAATTTTAATTTTGATTGATCTGATAGACCAACCTCTCCTCCTATGACAACTCTATTCGTTGTAGCAAAAGTTTCACAGGCGACACGGGCCATCTCCTCTTCACTTAAGAATGCATCCAATACTGCATCTGATATTCTATCGCATATTTTATCTGGATGGCCTTCTGAAACAGACTCAGAGGTAAATAGGTAATTTTTTCGTGACATTAATTGCTCCGTTTATAAAAAAACTTACTTCAGGTAGCCGTTATAAGTTTCATGTTTAGTATCATAATGTTATTTATAATATGATCTATAATGCTTCGTATATATATTATTGGAACAAGCCAATAGTAATAAAGCAAAAAATATTTTCCATATTAGATCACCAAATCTTGCATAAAGTGTAGGAGGTATTTTATCTGGAAGTATTGCATCAAAGTATCCAGCCGTATTCAATTCTATTGAACTTATAATATTTCCGTAAGGATCTATAATTGCACTTATTCCCGTATTTGCTGAGCGCACCAATGGCAAACCTTGCTCAATTGCTCGCACCCTAGCTTGAGATAAGTGTTGATAAGGCCCTGAAAAGTTTCCAAACCAAGCATCATTTGTTATGTGAACAATCCAATCTGCTCGGCTTTCAATATTATTTGAATAATTAGGAAATATAGACTCATAGCAAATCAATGCTAAAAAATTTGGTAAATTTTCACTTTGAATAATTCTTGGGCCATTGCCAGATTCAAAGTTTCCCACAAAGCCAATTAAACTTGATAGACCTATATTTCTCAATAAATAAGCCATTGGCATATACTCTCCGAACGGAACCAGATGTTGTTTATCAAATATTGTCCCTAGATCCCCACGCTCATTTACTAATATCAATGAATTTCGTGATTTATTATTTTCTCTACGCACAATACCAGTAATTAAAGACGTGTTAGGGCCAGCTGTATTTGAAATCTCTTTAATTATTTCTCCACTATCTTTTAACAATCTAGATATTGCAGTTTCTGGCCAAATAACAACATTAGGCGATTTTGTATTTTTAATTCCCGTATAAGCTAATTGTTTTGTATAAAATACTTTCAGCATATCTTTACGCCATTTTAGGTTTTGTGTGGCATTGGGCTGAACAACTCGAACAATTATATTCCTAGAATTAGATAATATTTCACCATTAGACCGCCATAAACCAATTAGTGTAAAAATAAGTAAAAAGCTCAACATAAGCACTAACCCAGTTTTTATTCGAGGGCTGCAAATCGCTGGCATAAAACAGATAATAATAACAATAAGCCCTAATCCATGAATTCCAAACCATGCAACAACTTGGATGATGGGCAATCCAAGCAATCCATAACTTAAATGTCCCCATGGAAATCCTGTAAAAATAAATGACCTTAGGTATTCAAAAAATGTCCAAGATAATGCTAAAAAAATAACACGGAATTTACCTTCCGATGTAAACCAAACAGCAACATAAAATGCTAATGCCCAAAATACTGCTAAGCCACCAGCCATAAGAACCAAAGCAAAAGGTGCAAGCCAGCCAGTTATTGCAGGTTCTATCAAAAATGGTTCAACAATCCATATCATTGTGAATCCAAAATAGCCAAAAGCTGTCCACCAGCCAATTTTAAAACTGATTTTCTTTTCACGAAGATTACGTAAATACAAACCTATAATGGGTATTGTAAAAAAATATATAAAACTGAAATTAAATGGAGCTTGTGCAAAAGCCATTATCAATCCAAGCAAGAAAAATGAAAAATAAATTTTCCACTGCATGTGACTTTTCATGAGGGCTTTTAACATAAACTATTAGCTACTTTTTCTTTAATTTATGATAAACCCGTAACTTTTTAATTTTTCTTGGATCTGCTTCAATAACTTCAAAATCATATCCAGAAGGATGAGATATTACTTCACCCCTTACTGGAACCCGGCCAGTCATCATAAAAACAAGCCCCCCCAAAGTATCAATTTCGTCATCATCAGTATCAGAAGCTAGATCGACTCCTAGAACTTTTTCAAATTCTTCTAGTGAAGCCCTTGACTGACAAATATAAACCCCAGGGTTTACTTCCACCCAGGTAGCATCATCATCAGTATCATGTTCATCAGATATATTTCCTACTAGCTGTTCAACCAGATCTTCAATTGTTGCCAAACCATCAACACCACCATACTCATCAACAACTAATGCCATATGTGTTCGTTCAGTTTGCATTTTTTGCAATAAAACATCCAAAGGCATTGATGGAGGGACAAATAAAACAGGGCGGACTAATTCAACAAAATTAAAAGCTTCCGACTTATCATCAAAAATATATTTTAGAGCCAAATCTTTTAAATGAACCATTCCTATTGGATTATCTAAAGTGTCTTCAAAAACTGGTAATCGTGAATACCCACTCTCACGAAATTCCTTGATTAGGACATCTGAATTAAGTTCAGATGAAACACTAACAATGTCTGCCCGCGGTATAGCTACATCTTCAACCCGTAAAGTTTTAAGTTTTGATATACCTTCATCTGTTAAAGAGCTTTCATTTTGACTTGCTTGTCCTTTATTTGAATCAAGACCGCTTAATAAGCGCTTAAAAAATCCACTTTGCACATTTTTTTGGGATAGATGTACGCCTTGCGTCACATTTGTATTCCCTTTTTTTATATTGGTCATTTGCCCTTTCCAAAATTATGGCAAGTTATTTATTTTCTAAATATGGGTCAGATATTCCCATTACTTTTAAAAGTCTCGTTTCCAATTCTTCCATTATTATCGCATCCGCTTCATTAATATGATCATAATTTAATAAATGCAAACAACCATGCATCAATAAGTGTATAATATGATCTATAAAATCTACATTATTATCAGCTGCTTCACGTTTACACGTATCAAATGAAATTGCTATGTCACCAAGAGAATCATCTTCATAAACACTAAGTGATGGTTTGTTAGGCACTTCACCAACTTGTTGTGATTTCAGGTTATAGTTTGGCCAAGAAAGTACATTGGTCGCCGTCGGCTTATCCCTAAATTCCGCATTCAGTTCAGTTATTTTTGCATCATCACAAGCAAGTATACTAATTTTCCATTTTGAAGACAAAATCAAATTTTCAAAAATAATTCCAAACGTTTTATCTGCAAGATTTTGCAATCTAAAATCATTCCATCGCTTATCTTCAATGAGTATATCTGCAATATTAATCATTTTTCTTTTTTGTTAGCATCATACGCTCGAATAATTTTTGCGACCATAGGATGGCGTACAACATCAGAAGCATCAAATTCAGTAAATCCAATACCTTTTACTTTTCTAAGAACATGTTTAGCTTCTATTAAGCCAGATGGNACACCGCGGGGTAAATCGATTTGACTAGTATCTCCAGTAATTGCCATCCTAGAACCTTCACCCATACGGGTTAAAAACATTTTCATCTGCATTGTTGTTGCATTTTGCGCCTCATCTAGCACAACAAATGCATTAGCCAAAGTCCGCCCTCGCATAAAAGCTAGTGGAGCAATTTCAATTTTCTTTTCTTCAATTAATTTACCTAATTGATTGGATGGTAAAAAATCATTTAAAGCGTCATATAATGGTTGCATATATGGATCTATTTTATCTTTCATATCACCAGGCAAAAAACCCAAACGCTCACCTGCCTCTACAGCTGGTCGAGATAATACAATTCGGTCAACTTGACCTTCAATAAACATGGATACTGCAGCTGCCACTGCCATATAAGTTTTTCCTGTACCGGCTGGACCTAACCCAAAAACCAACTCATGTTTAAAAAGTTGCTCCATATATTTTTTCTGAGTGGGAGTTCTTGGCTCTACAGTTTTCTTTCTTGTACGTATTTCAGCGCCACCCGCTGAAAACATTTCAATTTGATCACCGTTTTGGATCTCTGAATTTTCTTTAGAATTTGAAAATCGAAAGATTGCATCTATTTCTGGGGATAGCAGCACTTTACCATTTTCTAACCTGTCATACATTGTTTTTAAAGCATTTTGGGCATTTGAAATGGATTGCTGTTCACCGATTAAAGTCAACTCATTTCCACGCCTAACTATTTGTATATTTGTATTTTTTTCTACTTGAGAAAGATTTTTATCAAATTCACCACAAAGGTCTATTAATAACCTATTGTCAGGAAAAGTAATTACTAGCTCTTGAGTGGCGCTAGAAACTAATGCCGGACCACTAACCTTTGTTGTCAATTCTTTATACTCCAATCAAATTAAATCAAATTCATGATGCAGTAACAAGTAGAACCCCGCAAGTATATTACAACATAATTCGTGAAATAATTTATTTACTGACAAATTCTGCACGCAGTGAATTAGTGTCAGCGCCAAGAATACGTAAATTTACAATGTCACCTATTTTAGCTTGGTCAATGTTAGCATGGACACCGTGTAAATATTCTGACCTGCCAACTAACTGTCCAGCCAATCTGCCAGGGCGCTCTAATAACACTGGTAAAATTTTGCCAACCATTGTTCCCATAAATTCTTTTTGGTGCGTGGAAAGTAATGTTTGCAAGCGCGACAAACGCTCAGCTTTGAGTTCTTCCGGCACTTGATGTTTATTTTCTGCTGCCGGAGTTCCTGGGCGCGTTGAATATTTAAATGAATATGCTTGAGCATATTTTACTTCACGAACTAATTCTAATGTTTGCTCAAAGTCATCATTAGTTTCTCCAGGAAAACCAACAATAAAATCCCCTGACAATGCTATATCTGGCCTTGCAATTCGAAGTTTTTCGATAACTTTTAGATAACTTTTTGTAGTATGCTTGCGATTCATCGCTTTAAGGATTTTATCTGATCCCGATTGAACTGGTAAATGCAAATATGGCATTAATTTTTTTACTTCACCATGCGCATCTATTAACTCTTGCGTCATGTCATTAGGATGAGAAGTTGTGAATCTAATTCGCTTCAAATCTTCAATCTTCGAAAGCTCTTTTATCAATTGAGGTAAGGTTGCGTCATTTGCACCCATTGAGCCATGATATGCATTAACATTTTGACCAAGCAAAGTAATATCTCGAACACCACGCTCAACTAAATCTTTAGCCTCATTAAATATTTGCAATACTGGACGAGAAGCTTCAGCACCTCGGGTGAATGGGACAACACAAAAAGCACAAAACTTATCACATCCTTCCTGTACAGTTAAAAAAGCTGAAGGTGCTCGCTTGCTTTTAGGTGCAGTAGGTAAATGCTCAAATTTATCTTCTTCTGGAAAATCTGTATCAACCACTTTTTTTCCATTTTCGACAGATTTTGCCATAGCAGGAAGTCTATGATATGCTTGAGGGCCAACAACTATGTCCACAAGTGGTTGTCTTTTAATAATTTCTTCACCTTCTGCCTGAGCTACGCATCCGGTAACACCAATTTTAAGGTCAGGATTTTTAGCTTTAAGTGACTTAAATCGACCTAAATCAGAGTAAATTTTTTCGGCCGCTTTCTCACGAATATGGCATGTATTTAATAAAATCATATCAGCTTCTTCAGGTGAAGAAACTTCATTATAGCCATCAGCACCAAGAGACGTAGCCATTCTTTCAGAGTCGTAAACATTCATCTGGCAACCAAATGTTTTAATATATAAATTTTTAGTTTTAGACATTATTAAGCCCTAAATATATATGACGTTTTTTAGGCCTTACACTGCATTCAGTATCTATTCAATGCTATCTGAAAATAGAGATAATAAGAATTTTCACTATAAATATTTTAAAGCTAAAAAAATATTAGTTAATAATAATCAAATATTAATAAATTTTTATAAGTCTTTCAGGCGTATAACCACATCAACACGTGAAACATTGTATCCTTGCGGTACGTCTGGTAATTTTTCAAATCTTATAGATTCTTTTGGAGCATCAGTTAATTTTCCACTGCTTTCCCAGTAAAAATGAGGGTGATCGTCAGTTCGAGTGTCAAAATAAGATTTATGACCATCAACATGAATTTCATGCATCAAGCCAGCATCACAAAAGGTTCGAAGAGTATTATAAATAGTTGCCAGTGAAACGTTTAAAGAATTACTACAAACAGTTTCATGCAAACTTTCAGCACAAACATGACGATTTAAACCATCACCAATTAACAACTCAGCTAACGTTAACCGTTGCCTAGTTGGCCGAACTCCAGCACTCTTTAGCCATTCTCGGCCTCTGTTTTCTTGAATATTTACCATTAAAAACCTCTATATCACTTATATTATGATCCTAAAATAATTAAAATTCAATCCACTTCATTAAAACTCTTTAAATTTCTACTTGCAAGCTTCTATTGCAAGCAAATGCAATGAGATGGTAAGTGTTGGTAAAATTGAGGCACGGAGCAAAAATATGACCGAAAGACCAACTAGTTATAACTATGAAGATTTAATAAAATGTTCACGTGGAGAATTATTTGGACCCACAAATGCCCAATTACCTGCTCCACCAATGCTTATGATGGACCGAATTACTGAATTGTCTACAGATGGAGGCGAATTTGGCAAAGGCCATGTAGTTGCTGAGTTTGATATCAAGCCTGAATTATGGTTTTTTGAGTGTCACTTTCCAGGAAATCCCATAATGCCAGGCTGTTTAGGATTAGACGGTTTATGGCAATTAACGGGCTTTAATCTTGGGTGGAGAGGAATGCTTGGTAAAGGAATGGCATTAGGTGTTGGAGAAGTAAAACTAACAGGAATGGTTACTCCATCACGGAAAATGTTGACTTATAATGTAGAATTTACCCGTGTAATTGATCGAAAACTCAAAATTGGTGTTGCTAATGGTACAGTACATGCTGACGGCGAATTAATTTATGCTGTAAAAGATATGAAAGTTGGCTTAGCAAACCAAGAAGTTTAAGCCTAAATATAATTTTAAGGAGATTTAAATGCGTCGAGTAGTAGTCACAGGGATGGGCATCATTTCTTCCATTGGAAATGACATAAATGAAGTAACAGATAGTTTAATAAATGGGCGCTCAGGAATTGTAGCTGCACCAGACTATACGGAAAAGGGCTTTAGATCTCAAATACATGGTTTACCAAAAATTGATGTAACAGAGCATATAGACAAACGACAAATGCGATTTATGGGGCAAGGAGCCGCTTATAATTACCTAGCAATGGAACAAGCCATTGCAGACAGCGGCTTAGAAGAAAGTCAGGTTTCAAATGAACGCACTGGAATGGTGATGGGATCTGGTGGTCCATCAACTATTAATTTATTTAATGCACATCAAATTACGCTTGAAAAAGGTGCGCCAAAACGAATGGGGCCTTTTATGGTCACTCGTTGCATGTCTTCAACAAATTCAGCGTGTTTAGCAACACCATTCAAAATAAAAGGTGTAAACTATTCAATTACTTCTGCTTGCTCTACGTCTGCGCATTGTATTGGTAACGGAGTTGAACAAATTCAAATGGGAAAACAAGACATAGTATTTGCAGGAGGTGGAGAAGAATTAGATTGGTCAATGTCTTGTTTATTTGATGCTATGGGAGCTATGTCTTCTAAATATAATGACACACCAGAAAAAGCGTCTCGTGCATTTGACGCAAATCGTGATGGCTTTGTGATTGCAGGTGGTGGAGGCGTAGTTGTTCTAGAAGAACTAACACATGCACTTGCACGTGGTGCAAAAATTTATGCTGAAGTTACTGGATATGGGGCAACATCAGATGGCCATGATATGGTTGCACCATCAGGTGAAGGTGGTGAACGTTCTATGAAGCTTGCTATATCTACCATTGGTGAGCGTAGCGTAAATTACATAAATGCACATGGAACTTCCACTCCTGCGGGAGACGTTACTGAAGTTGAAGCGGTACGTAGAGTATTTTCGGACAAAGAGCAGCCTATTATAAGTTCAACAAAGTCTTTAACAGGCCATTCTCTTGGAGCGACTGGAGTTCAGGAGGCAATTTATTCTTTGATTATGCTTGATAAAGATTTTGTTGCAGCATCTGCAAATATTTCTGAATTAGATCCCGCTTTAAAAGAAAATGAAATTGCTACAAAACGTATTGATAATGTAAGTTTAGATACTGTTTTATCAAATAGCTTTGGCTTTGGTGGTACTAATGCCAGTTTAGCTATGAGCAAATATAATGGGTAAAAAATATGTCTGATTTAATGAAGGGTAAACGCGGCCTTATAATGGGTGTTGCAAACGATAAATCAATCGCTTGGGGTATAGCTCGTGAAATGGCAGCACAAGGCGCTGAGCTTGCCTTTACATACCAAGGTGAAGCATTCGGAAAGCGTGTTCAACCACTGGCAGCAAGCCTTGGGTCAAGTATATTAGTAGATGCAGATGTAACTGATGATGCTTCTTTAGATATCGCATTTAATGAACTTAAAGAAAAGTGGGGTAAATTAGACTTTATTGTTCACGCAGTAGCATATTCTGATAAAAATGAATTAGTAGGCAGGTTTGTGGATACAAGTCGTGCGAATTTTAAAAATTCACTTGATATTTCATGTTATTCTTTAATTGAAGTCTCCCGAAGAGCCTCAGAACTTATGACAGATGGTGGAACAATCTTAACATTGACATATCAAGGCTCAAATCGTGTTACGCCATTCTATAATGTCATGGGTGTTGCAAAAGCTGCATTAGAAAGTGCAGTTCGATATCTTGCAAATGATTTAGGTCCCCAAGGAATTAGGGTTAATGCAATAAGCCCTGGACCAATGAGAACATTAGCTGGCGCTGCAATTGGTGGTGCACGAAAAACATTTCGTACAACTGAAGCAAATTCACCCATGCGCGCAAACGCAACATTAGAAAGTGTTGGCGGGACTGCTGTTTATCTTGCTTCCGATTATGGGCAGTGCACAACAGGCGAAATTATTTATGTTGATGGCGGGTATCATGTTTTAGGTATGGCACAATCTGAAAATCTTTAATTAGATTGACGCTACACTCCTTTTATTAAATGCTATAAATAAAGGAGATAAACATGGCTAATATTTGCATATTTGACGCATATGGAACTCTTTTTGATATAATGTCTGCAGCTCGAATGCTAGCTAACGAAAAAGCATACGATAAATTTTCAAAATATTCAGAAAAAGTTTCTAATACTTGGCGTATCAAGCAGCTTGAATATACTTGGCTGCGCAATATTATGGATGATTATTTGGACTTTTGGCAGATTACAAAAGACGGATTAGATTTTGCTTTAGAAGAGAGTCAGATACAAAATACTCAGCTAAGAAACCGCCTACTAGATTTATATTGGAATTTGTCAGCATATTCTGAAGCTCGTGATGTTTTAATAGCATTAAAATCAAATAATATTCGCACGGGTATTCTATCAAATGGCTCAAGAGCTATGCTAGATAGTGCAGTTAAATCTGCAAATTTAAATGACAATTTAGACGTTGTTCTGTCTATTGATAAAATAAAGATTTATAAGCCAGACCCAAAAGTCTACCAAATGGTTTTGGACCACTTCAATTGCACCAAAGGAGATGTATTATTTATATCTTCAAATGGTTGGGATATTTCTGGTGCAAGTAAATTTGGCTTTAAAACACTATGGGTTAACCGTAATTTTAACCCTCAAGATCGTCTTAATTTTAAACCCTGGAAGATAGTAAATAATTTATCAGCCATACCTAGCATTGTGAAAGAATTAAATGAGTAACTTCCAAATGATATTGGCAGCTTATGATCGAATAGCTCCTCATTCTATATATACACCGTTACTATCATCACCTTTTTTGGACAGAATTGCTAAACGTAGACTATGGGTAAAAGCAGAGTGTTTACAGCACACAGGCTCATTCAAATTTCGAGGTGGATGGTCTGCAATCTCTGCACTGAAACCTAAAGATCGCGCACGTGGTGTAATAACCTTTTCATCTGGCAATCATGCTCAAGGAATTGCATCAGCTGCTGCACACCATGATGTTTCAGCAACTATAATTATGCCAAGTGATTCCCCTGATGTGAAAATTAAAAACACTAAAGATTTAGGTGCAAAAGTAATATTATATAACCGCAAAACAGAAGATCGAAATCTTATAGAAACGGAAGTCAATCCTGATAAATCGCTTCTACTAATTAAACCTTATGACGATCATAATGTAATTGCGGGTCAAGGTTCTGTAGGCATTGAAATTGCCGCCCAAGCTAAAACAAGAAATATTAAAAAGGCTGATGTTCTTGTTTGCTCTGGAGGAGGAGGGTTGGCATCTGGCATTGCTTTAAGCTTAGAGCAGCTTAATCCTAATATGTTAGTTAGAACCGCTGAACCTGATAAATTTGATGATATAAAAAAATCTTTAAAAAGTGGAAAAATTGAATGTAACAAACATACTAGTGGTTCGGTTTGTGATGCAGTCTTAACACTATGTCCAGGTGATATAACATTTCCAATTCTAAAACGCTTATGCGGAGCAGGTTTCAGTGTTTCTGATGAAGAAGCGCTAAGAGCAATGGTTCTTGCATTTGAACAGTTACGAATTGTTGTGGAACCAGGAGGAGCAGTGGCATTGGCTGCCGCATTATTTCACGGAAAAGAATTAAATAATGAAGATGTGATAGTAGTTGCAACAGGCGGTAATGTTGATAGAAAAATTTTTCAAAATGCACTAATAAAATACGGAAAATAATTATATTTAGATAAAATTATTAAGCAATATTATTGATACTGCTTAATAATAATTTAAGTTAAATATCAGTTCGAATTGTAATATTTTTTGGATCATATGGACTATCTTTAACTATCTCACAAGAATAAAGATTACCTAAAATATTTACAGTTAATTTTTGTCCAACTTTTGCTAATTCAGGATTAACATATCCCATACCAATAGATTTATTGAAGGTTACTGAATAACCACCAGAGGTTAATCGACCAACTTTTATATCATTACTATATAGAGCTTCCCGACCCCATGGGTCTGCATCTGATGGGCCATCAATTAATAGAGTCACACATTTTGATCGAATACCAGTTTCAATCATTGCATCTTTACCAAAAAAATCTTTTTCTAAATCAATAAACCTAGGAAGGTCCGCTTCTTGTGGTGTTGCATCTCGTCCTAATTCAGTACCAAAAGCTCGATATGATTTTTCTTGTCGCAACCAATTCTGCGCTCTACCTCCCACAAGCTTAATTCCAAAATCAGAACCAGCATCCATTATTAAATCATATAAATAGTTCTGCATTTCAATCGGGTGATGCAATTCCCATCCTAATTCACCTGTATATGCAACTCTTATCGCATTTACTGGACACATTCCTAATTCAATTTTTTGCGTTGAAAGCCAAGGAAACCTTTTATTTGAAAGCGCTGTTAATGGGTCTGAATCTTTAATAATTTTTGATAATACATCACGTGTTTTTGGTCCTGCAATTGCGAAAACACCCCACTGATTTGTTACATCATGAATTTCTATGTAACCAAATTCAGCTGCTTTATCTTCAGCAGCTTTTGTCAAATAATCTGAATCATATGCAGTCCAAGCACCCGCAGAAACCAGATAATAATCATTTTGCCCATTTCTAACAATCGTATATTCTGTGCGTGTAGTACCAGACCTGGTCAATGCATATGTAAGATTTATACGGCCTATTTTTGGCAGCTTATTACATGTAAACCAATCTAAAAATTGTGTGGCACCAGGACCTTTTACAATATGTTTTGTAAAAGCAGTTGCATCGATTAGCCCTACACTTTCACGAATTGCCCTTGCCTCATCAACAGCATATTTCCACCATTTACCTCTACGAAAAGATCTACTGTCATGGTCAAAATTTTCATCAGCATCAATTGGACCAAAATAGTTAGGGCGATCCCATCCATTTACACGGCCAAATTGAGCGCCTGCAGCTTTTTGGCGATCATAAGCAGGTGATGTTCGCAATGCATTACATGCAGGCCTCTCTTCATCTGGGTGATGTAATATATATACATGCTCATAGCATTCTTCATTTTTGCGAGCAGCGTATTCAGTGGTCATCCATGAGCCATATCGTTTGGGGTCTAATGAAGCCATATCAATTTCAGCTTCTCCATTAACCATCATTTGTGCCATATAGTTGCCAACACCTCCTGCTGCGGTAATACCAAAACTAAATCCTTCTGCTAACCACATATTCCGCAAACCAGGAGCTGGACCAACTAGTGGATTACCATCTGGCGTATAACAAATAGGGCCATTAAAATCATCCTTAAGGCCACTTTCTTCACATGAAGGCATACGATGAATCATTGCCATATACTGATCTTCAATTCTTTCTAAATTTAATGGAAATAAATCTGCCCTGAAACTATCAGGAACACCATATTCAAATCTTGCTGGAGCATGCTTCTCATATACGCCTAATATCCATCCGCCCCGCTCTTCACGAACATAAGACTGTGCATCAGCATCGCGTATAACTGGATGTTCAGGATTTCCCTCTGCTCGCCATTTTTGCAACAATGGGTCTACATCAGTAACAATAAATTGATGCTCAACAGGTATTGCAGGGATTTTTATTCCCAAAAGCCTTGCAGTTCTTTGGGCATGATTGCCCGTTGCAGTTACAACATGTTCAGCAGTTATAACTATTTGTTCCTCAGATGGTATTAAGTTTCCACCCTTCTCAACCATTTTGGTACATGTAACTTTCCATTCTTCACCAGTCCACTTGTAGCCATCAACCTGCCATTTTCTTTCAATACTTACGCCCATTTGTCGCGCGCCCTTGGCCATTGCCATAGTAACATCAGCAGGATTAATATATCCATCTGTTGGATGGTATATTGCACCTTCCAAATCATCAGTTCTAATCAGTGGCCAACGCTCTTTAATTTGATTTGGGGTAAGTTTTTCATATTCTATTCCTAGTGTCTCTGCTGTTGAGCCATATAACATATATTCATCCATACGGTCTTTGGTTTGAGCCATACGAAGATTACCTACAACTGAGAAGCCTGCATTTAATCCTGTTTCTGCTTCCAATGATTTGTAAAAATCAACTGAGTAATCATGTAAGTGTGAAGTAGCATAACCCATATTAAATAGTGGCAACAATCCAGCAGCATGCCAGGTAGATCCAGATGTTAATTCATCACGCTCTAACAACATAATATCATTCCAGCCGTATTTGGCTAAATGGTATGCTATACCTGTCCCAACAGCACCACCACCAACTACTAAAGCTTTTACATGAGTTTTCATCTTCGAATCTCCAAATGAAAATAATATGCAGAATTGCAGAAAAATCAGCAATAGCAGTCAACCTGCCGACTGTTTTTTTCAAAAAACGACAATGTTTGGATTTGATACTGGATTAGTAACAGCAAGCGCCCTAGATACATTAAAATAATAAGGAATTTCTTCATGCAAACATCAAATCCACTACTGTTCAACTGGGAATCTAAATTTCAACTTCCACCTTTTGATTTAATAAAAGATTATCATTTTGATGAGGCGTTCAAAGAAGCTTTTTCTCAAATTGAATTAGCAATAGAAAAAATTGCCAATCAAGCTAACCTACCCACATTCGAGAATACTATAGAAGAACTAGAGCGATCTGATGGTTTAATGAATAAGGTTGCTAGTATTTTTGCAAACTTAGCAAGTTCAGATTCAAATTCAAAACTTGAAGAACTCCAGCGCGACTTAGCTCCCAAATGGGCTAAAATGGATTCAGACATTAAACTTAATAAAAAATTATTTGCTCGTGTTGATAGCCTTTATAAAAAAAGAGCATATTTAAACATAACAAAAGAACAGCTAAGAGTTTTAGAATTGTACCATCTTTCGTTTGTAAGATCAGGCGCAGAACTAAAAGACATTAAGCAAAAAAAATTAAAAAAAATACTCCAGCGTTTAGCTGAATTAGGTACAAATTTTACACAAAATTTACTAAAGGACGAACGCGATTGGTTTATGAGCATAACAGATGAGGATCTTATCGGATGCCCTCAATTTCTAAAAGATGCAGCCAGAGAAGCCGCTCAAGAGCGAAGTATCAATGGATATATAATAACGCTATCACGAAGTTTAATTGTGCCGTTCTTACAGTTTTCACCCCGACGCGATTTACGCCAAAAAGCTTTTAAGGCTTGGGAGCTACGTGGTGCAAATCAGGGAAAAACAAATAATTTGAAAATTATTCAAGAGACACTTTTATTACGTCAAGAGCGCGCAAATTTACTGGGCTATAAATCATTTTCAGATTTTAAATTAGAAACAGAAATGGCTGGATCACCAGACAAAGTTACTGAATTATTAATGGCTGTATGGAAGCCTGCGAGACAAGCTGCTATTAACGATGCGAAAAAATTAACTGAAATGATGAATGCCGATGGAACTATAGGAGATTTAACACCCGCAGATTGGCGATATTACTCAGAAAAAAGACGCGCGTCAGAGCACAATTTAAACGAGACAGAACTTAAGCCATACTTCCAATTAGACCAAATGATTAAGGCCTCGTTTTATTGCGCTAAAAAACTATTTAATTTAGATTTTCATCAAATAGATGCGCCAATGTATCATCCAGATGTTCAGGCCTGGGAGGTAACTCGAAACAATGAGCATGTGGCTGTATTTATAGGTGATTATTTTGCTCGCCCTTCTAAAAGATCGGGAGCATGGTGTTCTAGATTTAGAGGCCAATCTTCTATGGATAAAAATCAGCGCCCCATTACAGTAAATGTTTGTAATTTTGCAAAAGCACCAAAAGGGCAAAAATCTCTGTTGAATTTTGACGATGCACGTACATTGTTTCATGAATTTGGTCATGCTTTGCACTCAATGTTATCAAATGTAAAATATCCGTATATTTCAGGAACTTCAGTTGCACGTGATTTTGTTGAACTCCCCAGTCAACTATATGAACATTGGCTGTCTGTCCCATCTGTATTAGAAAAGTTTGCAATACATGCTGAAACCAATAGTCCAATTCCTAAACCTTTATTGGAAAAACTACTTGAGGCAGAAAACTATGATCAAGGGTTTTCAACTGTTGAATATGTTTCAAGTGCATTAGTTGATTTAGCATTTCATACGGAAACACCGCCTAAAGATCCCATGATGAAACAAAAAGAGATTCTTGATCAAATAGAAATGCCACCTGAAATAACAATGCGCCATGCAACACCACATTTTGCTCATATATTTTCAGGCGATGGGTATTCTAGTGGATATTATAGTTACATGTGGTCAGAGGTAATGGATGCTGATGCATTTGAAGCATTTAGAGAAGAAAATGATCCATTTAGCTCCAAGGTAGCCCATTTGTTGGAAAAACACATTTACTCTGCTGGTGGATCATTACCTGCTAATGAACTTTATATGAACTTCCGTGGCTCAATGCCAAAAGTTGATGCATTACTTAAAGGTCGAGGATTTTTAGAGTGTTAGAATTCTAGTAATGGTTTATTTAAAAATATTGGCTGCTGGTTAAAAGCTAATTTCTCAGCTCATTTTCAAAAACACCCCAAATATTAGCTTTTAATACCCATCCTTTTCTTTTTTTAACGTAAACTTTGCACCAACTAATATTACATTCATCTAAATTTCCAATTACGCCTTTTTCAGCAAAAAATACTATGTCAGAACCTACATTTTGCCGCCGCGTGACTGGATTCTTTTCTCCTTTAAAAACCACCGTTCTATTTCCAGAAAGTAATCTGAAATGCATCCAACCACCTTGGCCATCAATATCTTGCACTCGGCGCCAATGCCCATATTCACCCGTAATCATAAGAGGCATGTTTTGATGCTTGTAGACCCAATCAATCCTATGCAATTTTGAGGGGCCTCTTCTTGCAAACCCTTCACCTGCTTTCATAGATACAAACCTTGGAATTGGTAGATTGGTAACTGACCCTCGCTCTTTTGCTTCAGCAAAAGGGGGCCATAATAATAATATTGTAATTGCAATTATTTTGCTAAATTTATACATAGTTAACCTTAAATTTACATTATTATCAGTGTTGAATTTTCCACCTTCCACAATGGCTTATAATTTGCCAGAATGTGTACAAGAAATCCAGTAGGAGAATCTATTAAATGCCGAATTCTACATTTAAAGTTATTGTAACAAGAAAACTACCCAATACAGTTGAAGCAAGGTTGAAAGAACTTTTTGATGTGGAATTCAGTCAAAATGATATCCCTTTAAATAGATCCGAATTAGTTACTGCAATGCAACGTGCTGATGTTTTGGTACCTACACTAAATGATAACATCGATGCATCAGTATTAGCTGAATCAGGCAATCAATTAAAACTTTTAGCAAATTATGGCTCAGGCGTAGATCACATTGATGTAGAAGCAGCACATGAGCGTGGAATTTTAGTTTCTAATTCGCCCACAGTCAGCTCTTCAGACACTGCAGATATGACAATTGCACTTATATTAGCAGTAATGAGACGCTTTAAAGAAGGTTCAAACGTCATGGAGTCTGGTGATTGGCAAGGATGGGCGCCCTCAGCATTTTTAGGAACAAGAGTTGCAGGAAAAACAATAGGAATTTTAGGTATGGGCCGAATTGGAACTGCATTAGCTGAGAGAGCAAGGGCGTTTGGTTTAAATGTATGTTATCATAATAGAAAAAAAGTCCACCCAGATACAGAAACACGTCTAAACGCAGACTACTATGAAAATTTTCATGAGATGTTATCTAAGATTGATATTCTTGCCACATGTTGTCCTTTAAGTGTTGAAACACATCATATTTTAGACTCAAAAGCTTTGAGCTTCATGAAACCCAGTGCAGTAGTTGTAAATACTGCCCGCGGAGCTTTAATCGACGAAGCCGCATTAGAAAACGCTCTCTTAAAAGGAAGCTTAGCTGCTGCTGGCTTGGATGTTTTAGCTACTGGCAAAAATGTAAATAAAACACTTTGTGAATTACCTAATGTAATGTTGCTTCCTCATATGGGTTCAGCAACCCAAGAAGCTCGGCACGAAATGGGCGAAACAGTTATATTAAATATAAAAATGCACCAAGATGGTCATCGCCCACCTAATATGTGTATACCAAAATTTTAAACTTTATAAAGCGATATACCATTTACAATGGTACCATCTTTAACGACTTCACAAAGCACACCTCTTAAACGATATTTGATATTTTCATTATGCCTCACCCAGTCAAGCGCATCACTTCCATATCTAACTTTCCATTTTACACATGCATTATTCCAATGATCACTTATACGAAGTAGGGCTGATCCAGCTTGTACTACTGAACCCACTGGTAAATTTTCATGTGACAAATCCATATCAACTATAAAAGTATCCCCAGGGTGTGTTTCTTCATTACCCGGTGCATATATCAGATCCAATACTCTTTTTTGTAAAATACTAACCTGTATTCGAGGATCACCAGATCCATCATCTTTCTTTAACCAAGGTGTATGTGACCACCTACAACCTTGCACTCCACCAGCAATGCTAACTGATAATTGATTAACAAAAGTACGCTTACTAAAATCTGGCCTATAACAAAGCTGTTCAATTTTTGCGTTGTTTTTAGGAGCTGCTAAAATTGATGGAATTGCAGCATCTAATTTATCTCGATTAGGTTTCATAGTGCTCCTTACAGATTTTACAATCTATATTCTTTTTTATATTTATTTTACTAAATTCGTTATTCAAAGCATCAAAAATCATCAATTTATTAGTTAAATTTACTCCTGCACCAGTTATTTTCTTTATAACCTCAGAAGCCATAACAGAGCCAATAATTCCAGGTAGTGCTCCCATAACGCCGCCTTCCGCACAATTTGGAGCTAAACCATCAGCTGGTTCAATTGGAAAAATACATGCATAACATGCTGAATTTTTTGTCTCATTAAATATACTTACCTGGCCTTCCCATTGACTAATAGCGCCAGAAACTAAAGGCTTATTTAATTTAACACATGCCAAATTTACAACTTGGCGAGTTGAGAAATTATCTGAACCATCTACAATTAAATCAAATTCAATAAATAATAGTTCTGCCTCAAGCGTTGTTAAACGTCTATTAAATGGTAATATGTCTATAAAAGGGTTAAGTTTTTTAATTTTATCTTTTGCTGCAAATACTTTTGGATAATCTAAATGATCTTCATCAAATAGCACTTGTCTTTGTAAATTTGATAAGCTTACTAAATCATCATCAATCACACCAATAGTTCCAACACCTGCAGCTGCTAAATATGACAATATAGGAGATCCAAGCCCTCCAGCACCAACGACTAAAACTTTTGCTTTTCGTAACTTTGATTGCCCTTGCCCACCTATTTCTCGTAATAGTATATGCCTTGAATATCTGTCTAATTCAGTTTCAGTCATAGATGATTGAGGTATCTCATCAGGTGAAGTTGATAGTTCAATTCTGGTTTTTGCTGATTTACGCCGTAAAATTCTGATATATAAATAAATTATACATATTAACCCAATCAGGAATGCTCCCTCAGGTGTTATAATTTGGTTTAATGATATATTCATTAAGAAACCCCAGTTGACCCAAACCCATTTGTATCACGAAGTGTTTTGTCTAAATTAATTACTGGATTCAAAACAGCCTGAACTATTGGTGCAAAAATTATTTGTGCAATTCTATCACCGTGCTTGATATGAAAATCATTATTTCCGTAATTGATTAACACAACACCTATTTCTCCACGGAAATCTGAATCTATTGTTCCAGGTGAATTTAAAACGCTAATGCCAAATTTTAAAGCTAACCCAGATCTAGATCTAATTTGTGCTTCGTATCCATTTCAGCTTCTCCATTAACCATCATTTGTGCCATATAGTTGCCAACACCTCCTGCTGCGGTAATACCAAAACTAAATCCTTCTGCTAACCACATATTCCGCAAACCAGGAGCTGGACCAACTAGTGGATTACCATCTGGCGTATAACAAATAGGGCCATTAAAATCATCCTTAAGGCCACTTTCTTCACATGAAGGCATACGATGAATCATTGCCATATACTGATCTTCAATTCTTTCTAAATTTAATGGAAATAAATCTGCCCTGAAACTATCAGGAACACCATATTCAAATCTTGCTGGAGCATGCTTCTCATATACGCCTAATATCCATCCGCCCCGCTCTTCACGAACATAAGACTGTGCATCAGCATCGCGTATAACTGGATGTTCAGGATTTCCCTCTGCTCGCCATTTTTGCAACAATGGGTCTACATCAGTAACAATAAATTGATGCTCAACAGGTATTGCAGGGATTTTTATTCCCAAAAGCCTTGCAGTTCTTTGGGCATGATTGCCCGTTGCAGTTACAACATGTTCAGCAGTTATAACTATTTGTTCCTCAGATGGTATTAAGTTTCCACCCTTCTCAACCATTTTGGTACATGTAACTTTCCATTCTTCACCAGTCCACTTGTAGCCATCAACCTGCCATTTTCTTTCAATACTTACGCCCATTTGTCGCGCGCCCTTGGCCATTGCCATAGTAACATCAGCAGGATTAATATATCCATCTGTTGGATGGTATATTGCACCTTCCAAATCATCAGTTCTAATCAGTGGCCAACGCTCTTTAATTTGATTTGGGGTAAGTTTTTCATATTCTATTCCTAGTGTCTCTGCTGTTGAGCCATATAACATATATTCATCCATACGGTCTTTGGTTTGAGCCATACGAAGATTACCTACAACTGAGAAGCCTGCATTTAATCCTGTTTCTGCTTCCAATGATTTGTAAAAATCAACTGAGTAATCATGTAAGTGTGAAGTAGCATAACCCATATTAAATAGTGGCAACAATCCAGCAGCATGCCAGGTAGATCCAGATGTTAATTCATCACGCTCTAACAACATAATATCATTCCAGCCGTATTTGGCTAAATGGTATGCTATACCTGTCCCAACAGCACCACCACCAACTACTAAAGCTTTTACATGAGTTTTCATCTTCGAATCTCCAAATGAAAATAATATGCAGAATTGCAGAAAAATCAGCAATAGCAGTCAACCTGCCGACTGTTTTTTTCAAAAAACGACAATGTTTGGATTTGATACTGGATTAGTAACAGCAAGCGCCCTAGATACATTAAAATAATAAGGAATTTCTTCATGCAAACATCAAATCCACTACTGTTCAACTGGGAATCTAAATTTCAACTTCCACCTTTTGATTTAATAAAAGATTATCATTTTGATGAGGCGTTCAAAGAAGCTTTTTCTCAAATTGAATTAGCAATAGAAAAAATTGCCAATCAAGCTAACCTACCCACATTCGAGAATACTATAGAAGAACTAGAGCGATCTGATGGTTTAATGAATAAGGTTGCTAGTATTTTTGCAAACTTAGCAAGTTCAGATTCAAATTCAAAACTTGAAGAACTCCAGCGCGACTTAGCTCCCAAATGGGCTAAAATGGATTCAGACATTAAACTTAATAAAAAATTATTTGCTCGTGTTGATAGCCTTTATAAAAAAAGAGCATATTTAAACATAACAAAAGAACAGCTAAGAGTTTTAGAATTGTACCATCTTTCGTTTGTAAGATCAGGCGCAGAACTAAAAGACATTAAGCAAAAAAAATTAAAAAAAATACTCCAGCGTTTAGCTGAATTAGGTACAAATTTTACACAAAATTTACTAAAGGACGAACGCGATTGGTTTATGAGCATAACAGATGAGGATCTTATCGGATGCCCTCAATTTCTAAAAGATGCAGCCAGAGAAGCCGCTCAAGAGCGAAGTATCAATGGATATATAATAACGCTATCACGAAGTTTAATTGTGCCGTTCTTACAGTTTTCACCCCGACGCGATTTACGCCAAAAAGCTTTTAAGGCTTGGGAGCTACGTGGTGCAAATCAGGGAAAAACAAATAATTTGAAAATTATTCAAGAGACACTTTTATTACGTCAAGAGCGCGCAAATTTACTGGGCTATAAATCATTTTCAGATTTTAAATTAGAAACAGAAATGGCTGGATCACCAGACAAAGTTACTGAATTATTAATGGCTGTATGGAAGCCTGCGAGACAAGCTGCTATTAACGATGCGAAAAAATTAACTGAAATGATGAATGCCGATGGAACTATAGGAGATTTAACACCCGCAGATTGGCGATATTACTCAGAAAAAAGACGCGCGTCAGAGCACAATTTAAACGAGACAGAACTTAAGCCATACTTCCAATTAGACCAAATGATTAAGGCCTCGTTTTATTGCGCTAAAAAACTATTTAATTTAGATTTTCATCAAATAGATGCGCCAATGTATCATCCAGATGTTCAGGCCTGGGAGGTAACTCGAAACAATGAGCATGTGGCTGTATTTATAGGTGATTATTTTGCTCGCCCTTCTAAAAGATCGGGAGCATGGTGTTCTAGATTTAGAGGCCAATCTTCTATGGATAAAAATCAGCGCCCCATTACAGTAAATGTTTGTAATTTTGCAAAAGCACCAAAAGGGCAAAAATCTCTGTTGAATTTTGACGATGCACGTACATTGTTTCATGAATTTGGTCATGCTTTGCACTCAATGTTATCAAATGTAAAATATCCGTATATTTCAGGAACTTCAGTTGCACGTGATTTTGTTGAACTCCCCAGTCAACTATATGAACATTGGCTGTCTGTCCCATCTGTATTAGAAAAGTTTGCAATACATGCTGAAACCAATAGTCCAATTCCTAAACCTTTATTGGAAAAACTACTTGAGGCAGAAAACTATGATCAAGGGTTTTCAACTGTTGAATATGTTTCAAGTGCATTAGTTGATTTAGCATTTCATACGGAAACACCGCCTAAAGATCCCATGATGAAACAAAAAGAGATTCTTGATCAAATAGAAATGCCACCTGAAATAACAATGCGCCATGCAACACCACATTTTGCTCATATATTTTCAGGCGATGGGTATTCTAGTGGATATTATAGTTACATGTGGTCAGAGGTAATGGATGCTGATGCATTTGAAGCATTTAGAGAAGAAAATGATCCATTTAGCTCCAAGGTAGCCCATTTGTTGGAAAAACACATTTACTCTGCTGGTGGATCATTACCTGCTAATGAACTTTATATGAACTTCCGTGGCTCAATGCCAAAAGTTGATGCATTACTTAAAGGTCGAGGATTTTTAGAGTGTTAGAATTCTAGTAATGGTTTATTTAAAAATATTGGCTGCTGGTTAAAAGCTAATTTCTCAGCTCATTTTCAAAAACACCCCAAATATTAGCTTTTAATACCCATCCTTTTCTTTTTTTAACGTAAACTTTGCACCAACTAATATTACATTCATCTAAATTTCCAATTACGCCTTTTTCAGCAAAAAATACTATGTCAGAACCTACATTTTGCCGCCGCGTGACTGGATTCTTTTCTCCTTTAAAAACCACCGTTCTATTTCCAGAAAGTAATCTGAAATGCATCCAACCACCTTGGCCATCAATATCTTGCACTCGGCGCCAATGCCCATATTCACCCGTAATCATAAGAGGCATGTTTTGATGCTTGTAGACCCAATCAATCCTATGCAATTTTGAGGGGCCTCTTCTTGCAAACCCTTCACCTGCTTTCATAGATACAAACCTTGGAATTGGTAGATTGGTAACTGACCCTCGCTCTTTTGCTTCAGCAAAAGGGGGCCATAATAATAATATTGTAATTGCAATTATTTTGCTAAATTTATACATAGTTAACCTTAAATTTACATTATTATCAGTGTTGAATTTTCCACCTTCCACAATGGCTTATAATTTGCCAGAATGTGTACAAGAAATCCAGTAGGAGAATCTATTAAATGCCGAATTCTACATTTAAAGTTATTGTAACAAGAAAACTACCCAATACAGTTGAAGCAAGGTTGAAAGAACTTTTTGATGTGGAATTCAGTCAAAATGATATCCCTTTAAATAGATCCGAATTAGTTACTGCAATGCAACGTGCTGATGTTTTGGTACCTACACTAAATGATAACATCGATGCATCAGTATTAGCTGAATCAGGCAATCAATTAAAACTTTTAGCAAATTATGGCTCAGGCGTAGATCACATTGATGTAGAAGCAGCACATGAGCGTGGAATTTTAGTTTCTAATTCGCCCACAGTCAGCTCTTCAGACACTGCAGATATGACAATTGCACTTATATTAGCAGTAATGAGACGCTTTAAAGAAGGTTCAAACGTCATGGAGTCTGGTGATTGGCAAGGATGGGCGCCCTCAGCATTTTTAGGAACAAGAGTTGCAGGAAAAACAATAGGAATTTTAGGTATGGGCCGAATTGGAACTGCATTAGCTGAGAGAGCAAGGGCGTTTGGTTTAAATGTATGTTATCATAATAGAAAAAAAGTCCACCCAGATACAGAAACACGTCTAAACGCAGACTACTATGAAAATTTTCATGAGATGTTATCTAAGATTGATATTCTTGCCACATGTTGTCCTTTAAGTGTTGAAACACATCATATTTTAGACTCAAAAGCTTTGAGCTTCATGAAACCCAGTGCAGTAGTTGTAAATACTGCCCGCGGAGCTTTAATCGACGAAGCCGCATTAGAAAACGCTCTCTTAAAAGGAAGCTTAGCTGCTGCTGGCTTGGATGTTTTAGCTACTGGCAAAAATGTAAATAAAACACTTTGTGAATTACCTAATGTAATGTTGCTTCCTCATATGGGTTCAGCAACCCAAGAAGCTCGGCACGAAATGGGCGAAACAGTTATATTAAATATAAAAATGCACCAAGATGGTCATCGCCCACCTAATATGTGTATACCAAAATTTTAAACTTTATAAAGCGATATACCATTTACAATGGTACCATCTTTAACGACTTCACAAAGCACACCTCTTAAACGATATTTGATATTTTCATTATGCCTCACCCAGTCAAGCGCATCACTTCCATATCTAACTTTCCATTTTACACATGCATTATTCCAATGATCACTTATACGAAGTAGGGCTGATCCAGCTTGTACTACTGAACCCACTGGTAAATTTTCATGTGACAAATCCATATCAACTATAAAAGTATCCCCAGGGTGTGTTTCTTCATTACCCGGTGCATATATCAGATCCAATACTCTTTTTTGTAAAATACTAACCTGTATTCGAGGATCACCAGATCCATCATCTTTCTTTAACCAAGGTGTATGTGACCACCTACAACCTTGCACTCCACCAGCAATGCTAACTGATAATTGATTAACAAAAGTACGCTTACTAAAATCTGGCCTATAACAAAGCTGTTCAATTTTTGCGTTGTTTTTAGGAGCTGCTAAAATTGATGGAATTGCAGCATCTAATTTATCTCGATTAGGTTTCATAGTGCTCCTTACAGATTTTACAATCTATATTCTTTTTTATATTTATTTTACTAAATTCGTTATTCAAAGCATCAAAAATCATCAATTTATTAGTTAAATTTACTCCTGCACCAGTTATTTTCTTTATAACCTCAGAAGCCATAACAGAGCCAATAATTCCAGGTAGTGCTCCCATAACGCCGCCTTCCGCACAATTTGGAGCTAAACCATCAGCTGGTTCAATTGGAAAAATACATGCATAACATGCTGAATTTTTTGTCTCATTAAATATACTTACCTGGCCTTCCCATTGACTAATAGCGCCAGAAACTAAAGGCTTATTTAATTTAACACATGCCAAATTTACAACTTGGCGAGTTGAGAAATTATCTGAACCATCTACAATTAAATCAAATTCAATAAATAATAGTTCTGCCTCAAGCGTTGTTAAACGTCTATTAAATGGTAATATGTCTATAAAAGGGTTAAGTTTTTTAATTTTATCTTTTGCTGCAAATACTTTTGGATAATCTAAATGATCTTCATCAAATAGCACTTGTCTTTGTAAATTTGATAAGCTTACTAAATCATCATCAATCACACCAATAGTTCCAACACCTGCAGCTGCTAAATATGACAATATAGGAGATCCAAGCCCTCCAGCACCAACGACTAAAACTTTTGCTTTTCGTAACTTTGATTGCCCTTGCCCACCTATTTCTCGTAATAGTATATGCCTTGAATATCTGTCTAATTCAGTTTCAGTCATAGATGATTGAGGTATCTCATCAGGTGAAGTTGATAGTTCAATTCTGGTTTTTGCTGATTTACGCCGTAAAATTCTGATATATAAATAAATTATACATATTAACCCAATCAGGAATGCTCCCTCAGGTGTTATAATTTGGTTTAATGATATATTCATTAAGAAACCCCAGTTGACCCAAACCCATTTGTATCACGAAGTGTTTTGTCTAAATTAATTACTGGATTCAAAACAGCCTGAACTATTGGTGCAAAAATTATTTGTGCAATTCTATCACCGTGCTTGATATGAAAATCATTATTTCCGTAATTGATTAACACAACACCTATTTCTCCACGGAAATCTGAATCTATTGTTCCAGGTGAATTTAAAACGCTAATGCCAAATTTTAAAGCTAACCCAGATCTAGGTCTAATTTGTGCTTCGTATCCAATAGGTATAGATATTGCTAGGCCAGTTGGGATTAGCAACCATTTTTGACTTAATATAGTTTTTCCCAGTTCACGATGTTCCATACTGAAATTTGCCCTTAAGTCCATTCCAGCTGATTGGCTTGTTTCATATGAAGGCAGAGCAATTTTTCTGTCCGCATGCTCCAAAAAATTTATTTGGATATCCAAATTTATCATATTCCTAGATCCACTATTTTTTTTGCCAATTGATTTGCAACAGCACTTTTTGACATTCTAGGCCACTCTTCATTCTCACTCGAAGAAATCAAAGTTATTTGATTTTCTTCACCACCCATTATTCCAGTTTCTGGCGAAACATCATTTAATAAAATCCAATCACAACCTTTACTATTTCTTTTTTCAGTTGCATTTTTTAATAAATTATCTGTTTCAGCAGCAAACCCAATAACTAATTTTGGCCGGTTATGTTCTAAATTAGATATAGTTTTCAAAATATCAGGGTTTTCAACAAAATTAATTTTCAAGTCATCATTTAAACCATTTTTCTTTATTTTGTTTATATTTTGATTTTCAACCCGCCAGTCAGAAACTGCTGCTGAAAAAATAGCAACATCACATGGTATTGCTGATTTTACTGCCTTTAGCATTTCAATTGCAGTTTCAACTTTAATTATATGACAATTTTTAGGCATTTCACTTATTGAAGGCCCAGATATAAAAGTTACTTTTGCGCCTAATGCAATTAATGCATTAGCTATTGCACTGCCTTGGTTTCCAGAAGATCTATTGGCAATATATCTCACTGGATCAATTGGTTCATGGGTTGGACCAGAAGTAATTAAAATATGTTTATTTCTTAAAGGCCCATTAATTAATATTTCTGAAGCAGCTTTAACTATTGCCTCTGGCTCTGACATGCGTCCAAAGCCAAATTCACCACAAGCCATATCTCCTTCTTCTGGCCCAGAAAAATGAATGCCATTTTTCATTAAAATTTTAACATTATTTTGTGTGGCGGGATGCTCCCACATTCTAACATTCATTGCTGGAGCAATTAGTACTGGTGTATCAGTAGCCAGTAGAAGCGTTGAGGCCAAATCACTAGCAACTCCAAATGCCATTTTTGCCATCAAATTAGCAGTGGCTGGTGCAACAACAATTAAGTCAGAAGATCTTGATAATTCTATATGACCCATTTCAGATTCATCGTTCAAATCAAATAAATCTTTAAATACTTTATTTTTTGACAACGCAGCAACTGATAGTGGCGTTACAAATTCAGCAGCCCCTCTTGTCATAACAGGGACTACAGTAGCACCTTTTTTTTGAAACTCTCTAATTAACTGAAGCGATTTATAGGCAGCTATACCACCGCCTATAATTAATAAGATTCGTCTTCCATGAAACATAACTGATCACCAATTGTTAGTGATAGTCTGTTTAATCTCGAAGTAGGCTTCTGGCAAGTCGCGTTATACTAATTCAATATGCCTAGATGCATTATGGCCGTCTGAACCCATTCGTTTCTTTAGCTTTTCCAATGCAGCATTTTCTATTTGTCTAATTCGTTCTTTTGACAATTTTAATTCAATACCAATACTTTCTAAAGTTCTAGGAGAATCAATCATTTTTCTTTGAATAACAATATACTTTTCACGATCATTTAACACTTCCATGGATTTTCCAATCCAAGTTTTTAATTTTTTCTCATCAAAACTTTGTTCAACAATATCAGCCCCATTTGGCGCATCATCTGCAAGAGTTTCAATCCATTCGCGGCCTTCATCATCGTTTGATTGAATGGCATTTAAAGACATATCTCCGCCAGACATGCGACCATTCATCATCATAACATCTCGCATTGGAACACCTAATTCAGTACTTACTTGCTCCAAAATCTGCGCTGGGGTAACCGTTTGATTATTTTGAACGGCGTCACGTTCAAGCTGAGCTTTTACTCTCTTAATATTAAAAAACAACGATTTTTGATTTGTAGTACTACCAGTTCGAACCATAGAATAATTTCGCATCACAAAGTCTTGTATAGATGCCTTTACCCACCATTGAGCATATGTTGAAAATCTCACACCTTTATCTGGATCAAATTTGTCTGCAGCTTTCATCAGACCCATTCCAGCCTCTTGTATAAGATCCTGTTGTGATACACCGTATCTGCGGAATTTTGATGCCATAGAGATAGCAAGCCGCATATATGCATTAATTAATCTATGCAACGCATCTTCATCTTTATGGTCACGCCATGCTACTGCAAGTTTATGTTCTGTATCAACGTCTAGCATTTCTGCTTTCATGGCAGTTTTTTGCAAACGTTTTTCATAGGATGTATCAAGTGACATATTTTATTTTTCTTTATCTAATGTTTCAGTTTGTATAATTGTTACGCAACAAGCCAATAATTGGATCACTTTGAGGTTGAATGTGTCAAAAAAATTTCCCAAACTATCTTTAATTCTCGGAGGAGCCAACTCTGGAAAGTCAGCATTTGCAGAACAATTAGTCTGTTCATCAGATTTGACAAAAAACTATATCGCTACTGCTCAGGCATTTGACGATGAGATGCAGAAAAAAATAGAAAAACATCAAAAAGATCGCGGCGGCGATTGGAAGACAATTGAAGCTCCAATTGATATATTTCCTCTACCAAAGGAAGGCGTAACATTAATTGATTGCTTAACTTTATGGCTCAGCAATCATATATTGGATAATAAAGAAATCGACACAAAAAAATTTATAAAAGCATGCAAACATGCAGGACATATAGTTTGCGTTTCTAATGAAACTGGCTTGGGAGTGGTTCCAGATAACACACTGGCGCGAAGATTTAGAACTGCTCAAGGCCAATTGAATCAAGATATTGCAGCACAATCCGATCTTGTAGTATTAGTTACTGCTGGCATTCCGATGGTCTTAAAAGGCCAATTACCCTCAAAACTTTCATGACAAACTGGTATTGGATAAGACATGCACCAACTAATTTAAAAGGTTTAGTTGGTTGGTCAGACGTAGAGGTAGATTTATCAAATATTGATATGTTTGCTCGATTAAATAATTATCTACCTAAAGATAGCATAGTTATATCATCTGACTTGAAGAGATCTATAAAAACAGCCGACTTGATTCAAAATAAACGGCAACGAATTCCAAATAATAAAAATTTGCGTGAATTTAACTTTGGCGAATGGGAACTTAAAAATTCAGAAGAAATCTCAAAAAAATATCCAAATCTATCAAAAGAATACTGGTCTAATCCCGGAGATGTTTCACCTCCAAATGGAGAAAGCTGGAATCAAGCTGCAAAAAGAGTAGACAAACAAGTCGATCAAATAAATAAAAAACATAAAGGCTGCAACATAATTGCTATTGGGCACTTTGGTGTAATATTAACACAACTTCAACGTGCTGCAAAAATAGAAGCACGTAGTGCTATTAGCTTTCAAATTGATAACCTCAGCATAACACATATTGAGCATCTTGGCGAAACAAATTGGCGGATTCTGGGCGTTAATAACAAAGTTTAAAATTTAGATTCGATCGATTTCCAAATTTTTTCTGCAATATTTATATTATCAAACCTTTCTAATTCTTGAATACCAGTTGGGGATGTAACATTTATTTCAGTCAAATAACCTCCAATTACATCAATACCTACAAAGATTTGTCCTTTTTCTTTTAGGAGGCTCCCAATTTCTAAACATATTTCTTTGTCACGATCATCTAATTCAATTTTTTCAGGCCGCCCACCCACATGCATATTTGATCGCGTTTCCCCTTTTGCAGGCACACGATTTATAGCGCCCACTGGCTCACCATCAACTAATATAATACGCTTATCCCCATCAGAAACTGCAGGTAAAAACTTTTGAGCAATTAATGGTTCAGTATTTATCGTGCAAAATAACTCATGAAGTGAATTTAGATTTCTATCATTTTCATCTAGCCGAAAAACACCCGCACCTCCATTACCATACAATGGCTTCAAAATAATATCTTTGTATTTGTCTTTAAATGCCTTCAAAATTTCTATATCTCTAGCGATTGTTGTAGGGGGCGTTAAATCTGGAAAATTTAATACCAATAGTTTCTCAGGAAAATTACGAACCCATTTGGGATTATTAACAACTAAAGTTTTTGGATGAAGCATTTCGAGAAGGTGAGTATTTGTAATATACCCCATATCAAATGGTGGGTCTTGACGAAGCCAAACTACATCAAAATTTTTAAGATTTATTTTTACTTTCTCATCCTTTTTAAAATGCTCACCATAGGCACGGGTCACACTAATAGGCCATCCAGTTGCTGTTATATTACCCTCTTCAAACGCAAGTTGATCAGGATTATAATAAAATAATTCGTGTCCTCGCAATTGGGCTTCTTCCATTATTCTAAATGTACTATCAGCATCTATATCAACGAACTCTATTGGATCCATCTGAACAGCAATTTTTAGACGCATGGTATTCTCCAAAAAATAAACATAAAAACTAAATGGCCCATAGATAAGAATGATGCAAGTTGTCTAGGATAATTAAAATATATTTAAATTTTATAAATTATTCATTTTAAATTATTTAAATCAGCTTTAATTCTTAAAGCCATTTCATAAGTACGTTTTCTTGAAACGCCAAATTGTTCAGATATTTGAGCAGAAGCATCTTTAATTCGATATTCTTTTAGAGCAATTTGCAAAGCAGAATATAGTTCATCATTACTAACTTCTTTTTTTAATGGAGGCCCCAAAACAATTACAACCTCACCTTTAAATGATACACGCGCATCTATTTCGTTTATTACTTCATCTAAAGTTCCCCTAATAACCTCTTCAAATTTTTTAGTCATTTCTCTGCAAACTGATACAGTACGATCACTTCCAAAAGCTTTAGAAATATCCTTTAATGCAGAAAGTGTTCTTTTTGGGGATTCATAATATACTAAAGTGGCATCTAAATCTTGAACTTTTTCTAAATTCTTCAACCTTTGTGAAGATTTTGATCCTAAAAACCCCCCAAAGAAAAAGTTATCTGTAGGCAAGCCTGCCAAACATAGCGCAGTTAAAATAGCACTTGCACCTGGAGCGGCGTGAACACGAATATTATTTTCAATAGCTATTTTTGCTAGTGAAAACCCTGGGTCAGCTATTAAAGGTGTTCCTGCATCTGAAGCATAAGCAACGACCTTACCAGCAGATAGTAAAGTCATTATCTTAGGCCTTTGCATTTCTCCATTATGATCATGATATGATAGAATTTTTCTCCCATAGAGATTAACTCCATGAATTTCCATTAACTTACGTAATACTCTTGTATCTTCAGCAACTAAAACATCCGCAAAGCGTAAAATATCTAAAGCACGAATTGTGATATCGTTTGCAGTTCCAATAGGCGTAGCTAAAATATGCAGTCCTGGATCAAGTTTCTTAATATTCATAAGATTTTCTTCCATTATTAATGCCTACCCGTTGTAATCTAATAATCTTTCGAATACCTTTTGACACATGGTTACCCAAAGTTACCAGTCTTTTTGCAGGAAATAAAAATGAATATAAATATTTTAATATTAAAGCTTAAAAGCTTGATTATAATTTGCACTTTAGCTTTAACAATTACTGCTTGTCAGGATCTGCGGACACAAAAACTTAACGATGGCCCTGTTGTAAACCCTGCGGGCAATATTAAAGTAGCCTTGCTTGTTCCATTAGGTTCATCCGATTTAAACCAAGAAGATTTAGCGCAGAACCTTGTTCGAGCAGCAAAAATGGCAATTTCAGATCATCCTAAAGCCAATATTGAAATGATTATTTATGAAACTGCAGGAGATCCAATTAAAGCTGAAGCTGCCGCAAAAAAAGCAATTTCTCAAAAAGTAAAACTCATCATTGGCCCCTTGTTTGCTGAATCTGCCAAAGCTGTTGGGAAAGTTGCTGCTGCAAACAATATAAATGTTTTAAGTTTTTCAAATACGTCCAGTATTGCTGGAAATAATGTATTTATACTAGGAAATTCATTTCAGAATACGGCAGACCGCCTTTTAGAATTTGCGTCTCAAAAGGGATACAATAAAATATCTATTGTATCTCCAGAAACTTCAGCTGGCAGCATAGCTGCAAATGCAGTAAAATTATCTGCAAAATCCAATGATTTAAGTCTTGTTGGTTCATTTAATTATCCATTTTCAGCTGATGGCATAGCAAACAGTGCATCAAAAATTACACGGAAAATAAAACGATCTGGTTCAAATGCAGTAGTCTTAACAACAGATAGTGCATCAGGATTGCCACTCTTAGCAGAGTTCTTATTAGCAAAAGGATTACCTATAAAAGATATAAAAGTATTAGGATTATCTCGGTGGGATATTCCTCAATCCACACTTAATACACCAGGGCTTCGAAATGGTTGGTTTACAGTACCAGATGGGGCTGCAATAAATGATTTCAATAAACGTTTTAAGAAAGTTTATGGAAAACCACCGCATCCACTGGCCGGATTTGCTTACGACGGAACTAAAATATTTGCCACATTACTCAGTGAAGGCAATACAGGTGCTGCACAACGATCACAGCTAACTAGACCTCAAGGTTTCAAGGGAGCTAGTGGGGCATTTCGCTTATTAAATAATGGCTCTGCTCAACGAGCCTTATCTGTTGCAGAGGCATCTGCAGGTGCTTTAAGAATTATTTCTCCAGCGCCTACAAGATTTGGTGGATCAGGAGCTTTTTTATATGAAATCGGAAAATGATATTACTCACTCAGGAACATTAATTTGTTCAGAAGAGTTATTGTTCAATAAAAAAAAATTAAACACTAAAATTAAATCAGCCACAGAAACAATCTCAAATGATAATTTACGTTCAACAATTGCAAATATCCTTAGTGAAGCAAATGTTAATGGCAGATTAGAAATTCAAAAGCAATTTAAGAAATTTCCATTTGAATCAGCTAAAACAATTGCTTCATATAGTTTTTTAAAAGATAATTTAATTTCATATGCTTTTGATCTTGTTAAATCAATTTTACAGCAAAAAAAAGCCACGCAAACTACTTCTGATTATATTTCAATAATTGCAGTAGGTGGCTACGGTCGAGCTCAAATGGCCCCACATTCTGATGTTGATCTCTTATTCTTAACCCAAGCAAAACCAAATCCTCGAGTTGAAAAAATTATTGAAGACATGCTCTATATACTTTGGGATATGCGATTAAAAATTGGTTATTCGACACGAAGTATTAACCAATGTGTTCAACTAGGCAAAACTGATCAAACAATAAAAACAGCTTTATTAGAACACCGGTATCTTTGTGGGCATGAGGATTTATACAATAAGTTTGGTAAACAACTTAAAAACAATTTATTTAACGCAAGTGCTGCCGAATATGTTGAGGAAAAATTAGACGAACGTGCAAAGCGTCACGAAAGGCAGGGCGGTCAACGATATATGGTTGAACCAAATGTAAAAGAAGGCAAAGGAGGTTTGCGCGATTTGCAATCTCTTTTTTGGATTACAAAATATATTGCAAATGCTACCACTCATAAAGAAATGATAGATCAAGGATATTTTACTCAACAAGAGTATGATAATTTTAAAGCAGCACACAACTTCTTGTGGGCAGTAAGATGTCATCTTCATCTGAGCGCCAATAGAGCATCTGAGCAATTAACATTTGACCATCAAATAGAGGTTGCCAAAAGATTTGGCTATAAGGGTGGCCGAGGAATGAGAGGTGTTGAAAGGTTTATGCAAGATTATTTTCGCCATGCAACGCACGTTGGAGAATTAACTCGAGTATTCTTAACCGCACTAGAGGCACGGCAATTAAAATCAACTCAATCTTTAGGTGATAGATTTAGAAATATGCTTTGGCGGACATTAAATATTGATGGAAAAGTTTCTGAAGGCTTTCGTTTAGAACAGGGAAGAATCAATATAATTGATCCTGAAATGTTTTTAAAAGATCCAATAAATATTTTACGTTTATTTGAAGAAGGCCTAAAGACTGGGTTTTTAATCCATCAGGATGCCATGAGGGTAGTTACTGCTAACCTTAAAAAAATCACAAGTAGAGTGAGGAAAAATTCTGAAACACAACGCATATTTATGTCGTTATTACTAGACTATGGGAACCCCGAACGCGCGTTAAGACGAATGAACGAATTAGGTGTATTAGGTGCAATTATACCAGAATTCAAACGTATTATAGCACTTATGCAATTTAACTTTTACCACAGCTACACAGTAGATGAACACACAATTCAATGCATATCATTTTTAGCAAGAATTGAACAAGGTATACTAAAAGAAGAACTTCCAATAGCTTCTGAAATTCTTAAATCTGGTGTAGATCGTCGCGTATTATACATCGCAATGCTTTTACACGATATTGGTAAAGGACTCCCTGAAGATCATTCAATTGCTGGAGCTAATATTGCAAAAAAAATAGCCCCTGAATTAGGTCTAAGTACATTAGAAACTGAAAGAGTTGTTTGGTTGGTTGAAAATCATTTAGTAATGTCAGACTTTGCCCAAAAACGTGATTTATCTGATCCTAGAACTGTCAGTAATTTTGGGAAAATAGTTAAAACAACTTCTAACCTAAACTTATTAACTGTTTTAACAGTTTGTGACATTATGGGTGTTGGTCCAGGCGCTCTAAATAATTGGAAAGCACAACTTTTAAGAGAACTGTATACTAATACACGTAATCTAATAAAGGGTGGGCTCGACACACAAGGCAAAAATAAGCCTTACGAAATAGCTAAATCAACTTTAACAGACTTATTAGTAGATTGGGATAATTTAGAAATTCAAAGAGAAATTGACCGACACTACCCAGCCTACTGGCAGGGCTTAGACACTAACACTCAATATATATTTGCAAATTTGTTTAAAAGTTTTGGAAGTAAAAAAATTGTTAGCCATTATGAGGTTGATGAGGATCGAGATGCGACTCGAGCCCAGTTTGTAATGCAAGACCATCCAGGTATATTCTCAAGACTTACCGGGGCAATTGCATTAGCAAATGCTAATGTTATTGATGCCCGCACGTACACAACTTCAGATGGATATGCTACTCCAGTTTTTTGGATACAAGATAATGATGGAAAACCTTTTGATTTATCAAGATTAAATAGGTTGAAAAAACTAATTGAACAAACCCTATCTGGAGATGTTATTGCTCGCGATGCTCTCAAAGTCAGAAATAAATTAAAACCAAGAGAACGTAATTTCAAAGTTCCCACTGATATTACCTTTGATAATCAAGGGTCAGATATATATACGATAATAGAAGTTGATACTCGAGATCGGAATAGCTTGTTATTTGATTTAACGCGAACATTAGCTAACGCAAATATTCAAATAGCTAGTGCAGTTATAGCAACATATGGCGCACAAGCAGTAGATGTTTTTTATGTTAAAGATATGATAGGATTGAAAATTACTGCAGAAAATAAACAACAATCTATAAGGGAAAAACTCCAACAGGCAATTGAACTTGGTGCAGAAGCATCAATGGCATGATTAAATCTAGAAAAATGATAAAATATTTTTTAACAGTAAGTGGTTGGACATTAATTAGTCGTATAGCAGGTTTAATAAGAGATTTAATGATGGCTGCCTATCTTGGAACAGGCGTAATTGCAGAAGCATTTCAAGCTGCATTTTCATTGCCAAATTTATTTCGAAGGTTTTTTGCTGAAGGAGCATTTAATTTAGCTTTTGTTCCTCTTTATACAAAAAAATTAGCTTCCCAGAAAGACCATGAGGAATTTGCAAGTCAGGCTTTATCTACTCTGGCAGGATTATTAATATTACTAACCTTAATATCACAGCTTTTTATGCCTTATTTTATTTATGCAATGGCAAGTGGCTTTGCAGGCAATGAACGTTTTGATCTAGCGGTTGAGCTATCTAGAATTATTTTTCCATATGTAATATTTATATCCATTACTGCATTGTTTAGTGGAATATTAAATTCTCATAGGCATTTTATGGCAGCAGCAGCAGCCCCAGTTTTATTAAATATTATTCTCATTTTATCGATGGTTTTAGCGGCTAAAATGAATTGGAATATTGGTATAGCTTTGTCTTGGGGTGCTTTTTTAGCCGGAATATCTCAAATGGGATTAGTATATTTTGCTGTTCGTAGCTTAGGAATAAAATTAACATTACAATTACCAAAACTAACACCTGATATAAAAAAACTATTTATATTAGCTGTCCCAGCAATTTTAACAGGTGGTGTAGTTCAAATAAACTTGTTGGTTGGGCGCCAAGTCGCCAGTTATTTTGAGGGTGCATTTGCTTGGCTTTATTATGCTGATCGACTGTATCAACTTCCACTTGGTGTGGTGGGAATTGCAATTGGTATCGTATTACTTCCAGAATTATCACGGACCTTAATAAATAAAAATATTAATGAAGGACAAAATGCATTTAACAGAGCTTTGGAATTTTCATTATTACTTACAATACCATCTGCAATTGCTCTGATTATTATCCCTGTTTCATTAATTTCTGTACTATTTGAACGAGGCATGTTTACAAAAACAGACTCCATTTCAACGGCCCATGCATTAGCAATTTATGGTTTAGGACTGCCTGCCTTCGTTCTTCAAAAAGTATTACAACCATTATATTTTGCTCGCGAAGATACAAAATCCCCATTTAGATTTGCAATATTTGCTATGATCCTAAACGTTAGCTTGGCAATTATTTTATCATTTTATTTTGGCTTTTTATCTGCTGCCATTGGTACAACAGTTTCTTCATGGGCTATGATATTTCTATTGTGGTCCGGCTGTAGGGGCATGGGGCAAGCAACAAAAATTGATTTCCGCCTAAAGAAAAACCTTCCATTAATAATTGCTTCTAGTATTCTAATGGGAATAATTATTTATTTAGTACAATTAATTTTAATTAATAATCTAAACGCGCCTAATATTCGTTATTTTTCACTCTTTATTTTGATATTTTCAGGGATAATAAGTTATATCTTTTTTATAAATTTATTTGGTGTAATATCAAAAAAAGACATAAGAAAATTCATAAAAAAATGATACTATTTTAGAAATAACAATGCTTATTATTTTGTTGTAAATTATCATCAACAGAATATAACATGCATATATTATCTAAACTATCAAATCTGGAGTATTTAAAATGAAATTAACCAAGCTGGCTATTTTAAGTATTATTACAATTTCCTTCGGTTCAGTATCATCTGCTGCATCATTAGTAACCAAAACTGACCCAGCAGTAAAAGTTCCAAACGAAAATTCTTATATTAAAAGAGTTCGTGTATTAACCACGGTTAAAGATTCTTATGGGAACGATGTAATGGATGGCTTTGGGGATACTGTTAAATGCTATACATGGGTAAATGCCTGATCAAGACCAAGACAAAATATTATTTGTTAAAAAAAATCTTACCATTTTATAATTTATATTAGTTTATAATACATTTATTGAGGTTTCATTTTTGCAAACATAATAATAATTGCAAGAAAAAAACCTGTAATAAATCCAATTATCTCTGCTACCCATTCATTATTATTATTTGAATAAATAATATTATAGACTAAAGATATTACCATAAAAATAATTATTAAATGAAATGCTTGAAATCCTGATAGCCCTTTTGTCCTTTGCAAATAAAACTGCACCCAAGTAAATGCCCCAATAACACCATAAACTGCTGGATATGCACCTATAAGCAGAGTCCCATTTAAGAATGTTCCATACCCCAATGCAGCAAATGCTCCACTTAATAAAAATATTATTAGAAAAGCCAAATCTCCATAAACCTCTGCTATAAACTTACCAAAAGCAGCGATAAAAACTAATACAAATATTATTTCTGTAAAACTTCTATGAATAAAATTAAAAGTAAAAAAACGTAATAAGTCATTTACGTTATATGTATTATTAATGCGCATCCATTCAAATATTGAATCAAAGAACCCATATTTACGCACTAACTCCATACGCCAAGCTATAGAATTTTGGTCACCAATCAATCCTTTTTCACCAGATTGTAAAATAAGCTCAATAAATATAATTAAACACAGCAATAAAATAACTGATTTTGGTAATATATTTATAGGAGCTTGATTAAAATTTGGATTAAACATTATAGAGTGCGTCCTTTAGTTGACCAATGACAAAATAGCCGCGATAAGCAGATCAAACAGATTTAATACAGGCGGAGAAAAATTGCTATGTCTGAAGTAAACTTTAAAAAACGAGTATTTTCTGGAATACAGCCATCAGGAAATTTAACACTAGGTAACTATTTAGGTGCAGTGAAACGTTTCGTTGAAATGCAAAATACTGGAATTGAAACAATTTATTGTGTTGTCGATTTGCATGCTATTACTGTTTGGCAAGACCCTGCAGCTTTAAAAAACCAAACCCGTGAATTAGCGGCAGCCTATATTGCTTGTGGTTTAGATCCTAAAAAATCAATTTTGTTTAATCAATCACAGGTGTCAGCTCATGCTGAATTAGGTTGGATATTAAGTTGTGTAACTCGTTTAGGGTGGATGAATAGAATGACACAATTCAAAGATAAAGCCGGAAAAAATGCTGAAAAAATGTCTCTTGGCTTATATGCTTATCCTGCATTAATGGCAGCTGATATACTAGCATACCAAGCAACCCATGTTCCTGTTGGTGAAGATCAAAAACAACATGTTGAATTAACTCGCGATATAGCAGCAAAATTTAACCATGATTTTAAATCAGAAGTTTTTCCGTTACCCGAGCCAATTATTGAAGGTACTGCTACACGCATAATGTCTTTGAGGGATGGATCTAAGAAAATGTCAAAGTCAGACCCATCTGACAAAAGTCGGATCAATATGACTGATAATGCAGATACAATTGCTTCAAAAATTCGCAAAGCCAAAACTGACCCTGATTCACTACCAAGCGAAATTGAAGGATTATCAAGCAGACCTGAAGCACGTAATCTTGTGAATATTTACGCAGCTTTATCAGACACATCCATCACAGCTGTATTGCAAGAGTTTGGAGGTCAACAATTTGGAACATTCAAACCAATTTTAGCCGAATTAGCAGTGAACCATTTGGCTCCTATTTCAAATGAGATGGCACGCTTAATGGCTGATCCTACTGAAATTGATCGGATTCTTGGAGATGGAGCCCAGCGTGCTAGTATTATTGCTGCACCCGTTCTTGAAAAGGTAAAAAATGCAATTGGTATAGTCGCACGATGAATTAGAATTTCTTAAAAAAACGTACAATCCATTTAATTAATATATTATTTAGAACTATAGGTGCCAAGTAAGCGTTAGCAACACGTCTATTGAGCTCTCCTAAAGTTGGATATGGAGAGATCATTGATGAAATTGCTGTCATTTTTAATTTATTTGATAAAGCTAAGCACCATATTTGGATTAGTTCTCCAGCTTGTTTTCCAACTATAGTGGCTCCAACAGGCCTTCCTTTAAAAACCATTACTTTTACAAATCCAATAGGCTCTAACTCAGCAATAGCTCTATCATTATCCCTATAGTTTACTTTTACTATAGAAACTTTATTACCGTATTCCTTATGTGCTTGCGCTTCAGTTAAACCGACTTGGGCAATTTCAGGATCTAAATAAGTTGTCCATGGTATATGATGCGTTTTTTGTTTAATTTTTAGACCAAAGATAGCTGATTTTATTATTATACTAGCTTGATATTCTGCTGAATGAGTAAATTGCCATTTTGCTGTAACATCACCAATAGCATATATTCGTTTATTTGATGTTTTTAAATATGAATCAACTTTTATATTTTGGTCCAAATGATGCACATTAGCTTTATCTAAATCCAAATACTTGATATTTGATTTGCGCCCTGCAGCTATTAATAAATGAGACCCATTATAAATAGATCCATCGGAAGTTATAACTTTTATGCTATCTGAATCTTTTTCAATATTGATTACTAGTGAATTCTCTTTAATTTGAACCCCATCAGATTTAAGCTGCATTATTGCAATACTTACTGCTTCAGGATCATCTTTTTCTAAAATATTTTTAGCCTCCAAGACAGTAACATTTGCGCCCAACCGTGAATATGCTTGCGCCATCTCCATTCCAATCGGGCCACCACCTATTATGATTAAATTTTTAGGAAGTTCTTTTAAATCAAAAATATTTTCATTTGTGTAATATTCTATATTTTTAAGTCCATTTATTTTGGGAATTAATGGTTGCGAACCAGTTGAGATTACAAACTTACGGGCTTTTATTAATGTATCTCCAGCCATAACTTCATTTTTGGAAATAAATTTCCCATAATGTCTTATTACCTTTACACCTAATTTTTCAAATCTTTCGACGCTATCGTGAGGTTCAATTTTTTTAATAACATTTGATATATGCGCTTTTACCTTTGAGAAATCGACCTCTGGATAAACAGACTTTACTCCAAAGGGTTCACCTTTTGTTAGTGCATGTGCAGATTTTGATGCTGCGATTAAAGATTTAGACGGGATACAACCATAATTTAAACAATCTCCACCCATTTTATTGCCTTCAAGCAAAACTACATTTATTCCCAGCTGAGAAGCCGCAGATGCGACAGAAAGCCCTCCAGAACCAGCTCCAATTACACAAATATCAGCAAAAATTTTATTCACTTAATTAACCTTTTTCATTTTTTTCAAAAAGATTGGAAGAAGCGCTAAGAAAAACAATCCAATCGATGATATTAAAATATTTGGATTTGAAAAAATATCTAGATTTGGAGTCTTGTTATTTTTAAAAATAGCACTCAAACCTGCACCAAATGATGTATAAATAATTGTACCAGGTAAAATTCCAATTGTAGTTGTTAAAGCAAAGATACGTAATTTTACTCCTAAAAATGCTGGCGCTAAATTTGCAATGAAAAAAGGTATTACCGGCACAAGGCGCAAAATCATCAAATAACTAAACTCATTTTCTTTTATTTCATTTTGCATTTTAATTAAAAGATTATCTCCAGTATATTTACTTTTAATTTTTGCTAATAAAAAATCACCCATAAATGTTTTAGCAGCAGAAAAAATAAAGATAGCTCCTATTACTGCACCAAACACATTAAATAAAACGCCGGGAAATGTACTGAATAAAAAACCCCCAGTTAGCGACATTAATGAAGCTCCTGGCAGAGATAATGATACAATTAATATATAAATTACAACAAAAGAAATTACTGTAAAATTATAATTATTATCCCTCCATAATAATAACATATCATGGTTTTTTACTAAAAAATCATACGAAATATAATATCTAAGGAAAAAATACCAAACAAGAAATATTAATATAGCAAACCCAACAATCAAAATATATTTATTTTTTAACTCAAATTTATTATATTCTTGAATCATTTAAACATACTCCAATATTATTTATTAAGTTATGACGTAACATAATTACTGTTTAGTATTGTGACATAATAGTATTCTAGTCAGATGGTAAAATATAAAGATGCTAATTAATTTAAATTAATTATTAATTGGGCAAAATAACAAGAAAACATTGCAAAACTGAATTGACTTACTTTGTGTTCACCCCTAAATAGCACATTCGAACACTAAGTTGGCTCGAATCCTTTTGTGATTTGCCTCAAAGACGATCAGGAGATCGATATGAAACGTACATACCAACCAAGTAATTTGGTTCGCAAACGCCGACACGGCTTCCGTTCTCGCATGGCTACAAAGAATGGCCGAAAAATTTTAAACCGTCGTAGAGTTCAAGGCCGTAAGAGCCTATCTGCTTAGACCATCCCGAAAGGGAATTTCTCATGGAACCGCCTAAAGCGACATCAAGCATCCAAAAGGGCGCTGATGCAACGCAATCGGCGGTTTTTTCACGTTTAACACGAATTACAAAGCGAAGTGATTTTATCCAAGCATCAAAAGCAATGCGATTTGGTGTTAAAGGTTTTTTACTACAAGCTCGAAATCGTAACGATAATGATGAATGTATTCGAGTTGGTTTTACATGCTCAAAAAAAGTTGGAAATGCCGTAGCAAGGAATCGTGCTAAACGCCGATTGCGTGAAATCACACATCATGAGCTTGTATCATCAGCCAAAAAAGGCTGGGACTATGTCTTAATTGGCAAAAAAGAAGTTACAGCTTCAAGAGATTTTAGAAAACTACGAGATGATTTAAAATATGCATTACTAAAGGTGCATAAATGACTGCCCTAGGTTATATCTGTGCATTACCAATTAAAGCCTATAGGTTAATTTTTAGCCCATGGGTTGGTAGCAATTGTAGATACCATCCAACTTGCTCTGCATATGCTCTAGAAGCTTTGGAAAAACATGGCGGTATTAAAGGAACTTGGTTAACTTTGAAGCGTATTTTTAAATGTCATCCATGGGGTAATTCTGGAATTGATAATGTACCTGATTAAATAAAAAAATTGTCGTTTTTGAAATAGAATCAAAATCAAAATTTTATTAAAGAAAAATAGGCGATGGCGTCGCCTAATCTTCATCTTTATGTCCTGAACGCCCGGACATTTTGCTGGGGGTATAATTTATCCCCATAAATAGGAGGATAAATTGGAAACAATTATTTCAACACGTACAGATTTTTATACATTTGATAATGGCGAAAAACCACCCTTACAATTTTCGCAAGCAGAGTATGATATGCGTCTTAATGGTTTAAGAGAAATAATGTCTGTTATGGGACTAGAGGCCGTTATTTTAACTTCAATGCATTGTGTGTCTTATTACACTGGATTTACTTATTGTTCATTTGGCCGACCATATGCATGTATAGTAACCCATAATGAAGCATTTACAATATCAGCCGGAATTGATGGTGGACAACCCGCAAGACGTTCAGCAACCAAAAATATTATATATTCAGACTGGAAAAGAGACAATTTTTGGCGCGCAGTAAAATCTTGTATTGGAAATGCAAAAGTTCTTGGAATAGAAGGTGACCACATTACAATAGCTCAACAGTCAAAATTAAATGATTTTCTAAATCCTGCAAAAATTATTGATATTGCACCTGCATCAATGAAGCAGCGTATGATAAAATCAAATGATGAGCTAGAATTAATTCGTAAAGGCGCAAAAGTAGCTGATATTGGTGGCTTTGCTATTCATGATGCTATTAGTGTTGGTGCCCGTGAGATTGATGTAGCTATGGCGGGCCGTGATGCTATGGAACTTGAAATAGCAAAATCTTTTCCTGATTCTGAATTAAGGGATACTTGGGTTTGGTTCCAATCAGGAGTTAATACTGATGGTGCACATAATCCAGTAACAACTCGTAAGTTAGTTAAAGGAGACATATTATCATTAAATACATTTCCAATGATATCAGGCTATTATACAGCATTGGAGAGAACACTTTTTATTGGTGAACCTAACAAAGAAAGTTTAAAAATCTGGGAAGCAAATATACAAGCACATGAACTTGGATTATCTTTAATAAAAGAAGGTGCTACATGCTCTGGAATAACTAAAGAAATAAATTCTCTTTTTGAAAGACATAATTTGCTCCAATATCGAAGCTTTGGTTACGGCCACTCTTTTGGAGTCTTATCTCATTACTACGGTCGCGAGGCTGGCTTGGAGCTTAGAGAAGATATTGATACAGAACTAACATCCAATATGGTTGTATCAATGGAACCTATGATAACAATACCAGATCATGATATTGCAGGCGGTGGTTATCGAGAACACGATATTTTAGTTTTACAAGACGGTGTAGTAGAGAACATTACTAAGTTTCCATATGGACCTGAACATAATATTATTAATGCTTAAAAAAATTGGCGCGTTTTTCACGCGCCGATATACGTTCCCGCCATACTGTATAAATACCAGTCATAATTACAATACTTGCACCAAATAATGTAAAAAAATCTGGCCGTTCATTAAAAACAAAAAATCCAATAATTATAGCAAATAATAATCGGGAATAGCGAAACGGCGTTACAACGCCTGCTTCCCCTATTCGTGTTGACGCAACAATACAATAATATCCAATAACACCAAATAGCACCCCTCCAATTACATAAAAGATTTGGTTATTTTCTAGACTTACAATTTTTTGTCCATCAAATATAATTACTAGTACACCAGCAATTATTAATGATGCAAAAGCTTGAAAAGAAACAACTGTAGAGGGCACATTCGCAGGCAAACCTCTAGTTATTAAATCTCGAATAGTTACAAATAAAACAGCAACAAGAACATAGCATACATTTGGATCAAAAGAATTCATTCCTGGTCTAATTATAATTAATACACCAAATAAACCAACAAATATAGCTAACCATCGGCGCCAGCCAACAGTTTCACCCAAAAATAATGCAGCACCCATTGTTATAACTAGTGGAGTTGCCTGAAAAACAGATGCAACTGTGGAAAGCGGGATTAATGTTAAAGAAGTAATAAAGGATATAGCTGCAATTCCTTCAGCAAATTGGCGTATTATCATACCTCTTGTCCAAAAAATATTTGCCGTTAGTTTATGGCCTTTGCTTTTTGCCATCAAAGCAAATACTAAACTGCTTCCGATTCCTAAAGTAATTAAAATCTGCCCTGTTGATAAGGTAACAGAAAGTTTTTTCATAAATAAATCTTCCATCGTGAAGCCCGCCATAGCGACAAGCATGAGTAAGATTCCCTTAAAATTGTCCATTAGTTACTTTCAAATCAAAATTTTGTGATAAACAATTAATATGTAATGATGTTAATCATGAAATTCATTATCTAGCCATTACAATTATAAACAGTTATAGGCTGCCTTATGTTAGATGAAAGAAAAGAAATCCATCCCCTTTTTGAAGGTGCTCCAAGCACAATAGATTTCAAAAAGTTGCGAAAAAGAATAATCCGCCAAACTCGTGAAGCTGTAGAACAATACGGTATGATTGAGCGTGGGAAAAAATGGCTGGTTTGTTTATCTGGTGGAAAAGATAGTTATACATTATTGGCAGCATTAACTGAGCTCCAATGGCGAGGATTACTACCAATTGAAATTCTTGCCTGTAACCTTGACCAAGGACAGCCAAACTTTCCAGCAACAGTTTTACCAGAATTTTTAGAAAAAATGGGTATTCCAAACAGAATAGAATATGAAGACACATATTCTATAGTTAAGGAAAAAGTTCCTGCTGGTCGTACTTATTGTGCAATGTGTTCTAGGCTTCGTCGTGGTAACCTTTATAGGATTGCACGCGAGGAGGGTTGTTCAGCTGTTGTTTTAGGACATCATAGAGATGACATTTTAGAAACTTTTTTCATGAATTTATTTCACGGCGGTCGTTTAGCGACAATGCCTCCAAAGTTAGTCAACGATGAAGGTGACTTATTCGTGTATAGGCCTCTTGCTCACGTGGCAGAGTCTGATTGTGAAAAATTTGCAAATGCTCTAAAATATCCAATTATTCCATGTGATTTATGCGGCTCACAGGATGGCTTACAAAGACAACAAGTAAAAGCTATTTTGGATGGTTGGGAAGCAAGCTCACCTGGAAGGCGGCAAGTTTTGTTTAAGAGTTTAACAAATGCAAGGCCAAGCCACCTTTTAGATGAAAAGCTTTTTGATTTTAGTGGTCTTGTTCGATCAAACCCAGCAGAAGATAAGTAGCAATTCCCTTGACCTTTTGCTCAAGAGTCTATTGAACCAACCCAAATAAAAATTCCTATTATCTGGGCGGTAAAATGCAAGACGACAATAATAAAAACATGATATTAGCTAGCGTACTTTCAATGCTGGTACTTTTAACTTGGTTCTATTTCTTTCCTCAAGAAGAGTATAAGCCAGTTACTACTGATCAAAATTCTATTTCTGATAACGGGATAGCATCTGCCCCTTCTGCAGGAAATTCTGTAGCGTCAGTACCATCTATTGCGACAACAACTGCTGAAACTCGTGAAATAGCTTTAGAAAAAACCAAACGGATTGAGATTAAATCAAATCGTATTAGTGGGTCATTATCTTTAACTGGCGCTCGTATAGATGACCTGAAGTTATTAGATTACAATGTTAAATTAAATGATACCTCAGAAAAAGTGACGCTTTTATCTCCTGCAGGTGGTCCATCTGCTTATTATATTCTTCATGGTTTTTCACCAGCAGGCTCATTAGATTTTGATGATGTTCCTACAGCAACAACAGTTTGGTCTGTTGAAAATGGAAGTATTTTAACACCTAATTCACCAGTGCTTCTGAAATGGGATAATAAAAATGGGTTAATATTTTACAGAGAAATTTCGGTCGACAACGATTATATGTTTACCATTACACAAACTGTTAAAAATAATACAAATAGTAATATTGCTCTAGCTCCTTACGGGTTAATTGCTCAAAAAGGGCCCATTGCTAGGGCCGCTTATGGCCGCCAAGAAAGTTCAAAAAATGGTGTTTATATTTTACACGAAGGTATTGTACTTCAAACAGGGTCGTCTCTTGAAGAAATTGATTATAGTGATATGCCAGACGAAGACTTTTCATCATCAGAACGTGCAAATCTAAAAATTATTGATTCTAATAAAGAGGGATGGATTGGTTTTACAGGTAAATATTGGATGACCACACTAATTCCAGACAATTCAGCATTTAAAGCAGTTTCGAAATATTCTGAAACTGCTGATAGATATCAAGCTGAGGCTAGGCAAGAAACAAGGCAGGTGCTTGCTGGACAAACACTAAAAGTACAGTCTCGACTATTTGCTGGAGCAAAAGAATACGGAACAATTAAACAATATGGAGAAGACGAAGGTGTAACAGACTTTGTTGATAGTATTGACTGGGGAATGTTCTTTTTCATAACTAAACCAATGTTTGCTTTGTTACATTTTTTAAATGGTCTAATTGGCAATATGGGATGGGCAATTATTGCCCTAACATTAATCATAAAAACAATATTATTTCCGCTTGCATATAAATCATTCGTATCAATGGCTCGAATGAAAGAATTACAACCTGAAATGGAGAAACTAAAAGAAAAACACGGTGAAGATCGCCAAGCTATGCAAAAAGCCACCATGGAAATGTATAGGACTAAGAAGGTTAATCCAGCTGCTGGCTGTTTACCGATTCTGCTTCAAATACCAATTTTCTTCTCATTATATAAAGTTATTTTTGTAACTCTGGAATTGCGGCATGCACCATTCATAGGTTGGTTAAAAGATTTATCTGTACCAGATCCAAGTTCATTACTAAATTTATTTGGGCTAATGCCATGGGATGCGCCAGGACCAAATAGTTTCTTTGTTATTTTATCAATTGGTGTGTGGCCAATCTTAATGGGAATAACAATGTGGTTACAACAAAAACTGAATCCATCACCTACAGATAAAACGCAAGCAATGATTTTTGCTTGGATGCCTTGGGTGTTTATGTTTATGCTTGGTGGGTTTGCTTCTGGGCTAGTAATCTATTGGGTAGCAAACAATACGCTCACATTTATCCAACAATATACAATTATGAGAAGCCAAGGGGTTAATCCTGACATTTTAGGAAATATGTTTAAGCGCTTTAAAAAAGAAAAAACATAATGGGTACTGTCGCTAATTTATGGCGACACCCTATTAAAGGAGTTGGACGCGAAGAGCTAAAAAATGTAGTTTTAGAAAATGGGCGATGTATGCCTATGGACCGAAATTGGGCAATTGCTCATGAAAACTCTAAAGTAAGCTTTGAAGATCCAAAATGGGCTTCGTGTATAAATTTTGTAAGAGCAGCAAGTAACTATGAGTTGATGGCCATATCTTCTTATTTGGATGAAGAATTAGGACTAATCACACTGAAGCACCCAAAACTAAAAGATCTAACTATTGATCCAGATAAAGACAGTAACGAGTTAATTAAATGGCTTATTCAGGTATGCAATCCAAAACGTTCATTACCTTTTAAAGTTTTCAAAACTAATAGAGGAATTACAGATACATCCACACAAACAATATCAATTCATGCTAACGCAACATTAGAAGAACTTTCAAAAAGTATGAACAAACCTTTAGATCAAAGACGTTTTCGGGGTAACATATGGCTAAATGGAGAGACAGCTTGGTCAGAGTTTAATTGGATAGGTAAAGTAATGCGCATTGGAACGGCTGAAATAGAAATCATAGAGCCAATTGAACGCTGCATGGCTACAACAATAGATCCTGAGACGGCTATTTCAGATGCTGATACATTGCATGCACTCAACAAAATACATGGACATCAAAATTTTGGTGTATTTGGTGTAGTTTCAAAATCTGGATATATTAATATAGGTGACAAGGCGGAATTAGTTTAATGGAAATGCAATATACAATAGCAGAAAATGCCACTCCTGATGAAGCTGAACAAGGGCGTTTACTATTTGCTCAAACCACGGACTTTTTAAAAGGCGTTGTGGCTATGGATGGAATGCCACCAGCAGACAGAATGGAAGTTTGCTTTGCAGGACGATCAAATGTTGGAAAATCGAGTTTAATTAATGCACTTACCGGGAGAAAGTCTTTAGCTCGTACATCCAACACACCTGGACGCACCCAAGAAATAAATTTTTTCACTCTAAATGAAAGCCATTATTTAGTGGATGTGCCAGGGTATGGTTTTGCAAATGCACCATTGCCTGTAGTTAAAAAATGGCAAACACTATTAAAAGCATATTTATCAGGCAGGGCTTCATTACGGCGTGTCTTCTTGCTTATAGATTCACGGCATGGGGTAAAATCAGTAGACGAAGAAATTATGGAATTATTAGGCAGATCAGCTGTAACTTTCCAAGTAGTTTTAACAAAAGCAGACAAACCCAAAAAAATGGATTTAGAAGAAGTTATATCTGAAACAGGTAAGATTGTTGCTAAATATCCGGCAGCATTTCCTGAGTTTGTCTTAACATCATCAGAAAAAGGTGATGGAATTCCAACTTTACGCCACATTATACGTACTTTAATTTAAATTAAATTATTTAAATTCTCTTGGCGAGAGCTATTTTCCTAGGTAAAGATAACCAAACAAAGGGTGGAAAACTATGGAGAAGTCGCATGCTATGAAACGTGATTCAATTGCAACAGCAAGAATGTTATCTGAGGCTTTACCACACATTCAACGTCACGATGGTTCTATAGTTGTTATAAAATTAGGCGGCCATGCGATTTCCAGTAATGAAGCAATGAACAGCTTTGCACGTGATATTGTATTAATGCACCAATGTAATTTAAAACCTGTTATTGTTCATGGTGGTGGACCAATGATCAATGAAATGCTTGAAAAACTAAAAATAAAAACTGAATTTGTTGAGGGTAAACGCGTAAGTACGCCTGAAACTGTAGAAGTGGTTGAAATGGTTTTATCTGGCAAAGTAAATAAAACAATAGTTCAAGCAATTAATAGTCAAGGCGGTAAAGCAGTAGGATTGTCTGGAAAAGATGCGAATTTGTTGCAATGCAAACAGGCAAATGAATTACTTGGTATGGTTGGTGATCCTTATGAAGTAAATGCTGAAGTAATTCATTCTTTGATAGAAAATGATTTCATACCAGTAATTGCCCCATTAGGCTCAGGTGCTGGTGGAGAAACATATAATGTTAACGGCGACACCGCTGCTGGTGCAATTGCTGGCGGCTTGAAGGCAGACAGACTATTATTGCTAACAGATGTTGATGGCGTTAAAGATAAAGAAGGTGATGTTCTTACCAATCTAACCGCAAATCAAGTCAACAAAATGACTAAAGACAATATTATTTTTGGAGGCATGATTCCAAAAACACAAACAGCACTTGATGCAATTTCTTCTGGAGTCAGAGCGGTAGTAATAATGGATGGCCGAGTTCCTAATGCTTGTTTACTTGAGCTATTCACTGATCACGGCGCAGGATCAATGATCCGCGCATAATTTAAAGGCTAATATGTCAGATACAATACTTCGGCTAATTTTTTTCATGGGAATTTTACTTGTGCTAATTTTAGCTGAAATTTTCTTACCAAAAAAAGAACGTATTCATAGCCGTAAAAACCGATGGATTACCAATGGTTTAATTACTATTATAAATACAGCATCAATAAACATAGTGCATATATTTATACCCTTTATTGCTATTATAGCCGCCATAGATGTCTCCAACGAAAAATGGGGGCTTTTTAATATAATAAACTTACCATCATGGCTTGAAATAATACTCATAATAATTATTTTAGATTTTGTAATTTGGGGTCAGCATTTTTTAAGTCATAAAATTCCATTTATTTGGCGCTTTCATAGAATGCACCATACAGACCGAGATCTTGATGTTACAACAGCTGTTCGATTTCATCCTTTTGAAATAATTTTTTCAATGTTTATAAAAATTGCAGCAATTTATATGATAGGAGCAAGTGCCGTAGCAGTAATAATTTTTGAAATTATTCTCAATGGAATGGCAATGTTTAATCATGCAAATCTAAAAATTTCTCCCAAGCTTGAAGCACTTTTAAGAAAAATTGTCGTAACACCAGACCTTCATAGGATACATCATTCAATTTATATAGAAGAACATAATAAAAATTATGGATTTTCATTATCAATTTGGGATAAAGTGTTTAAGTGCTACTTAGACCAACCTCGAGATGGGCATAAAAATATGAAACTAGGTTTAAAATGGCAGAACGATAAACCAACAAAACTAGGCTGGTCACTTTGGATACCATTCAAAAAACTATAAAATTACATGATATTGCAACACATGCTAAATCAAATGGATTAAACATTTCAGGCTCTTTTCATTCAACTTCTTATCAAACTATAATCCTACTTAGCCCAGCATATAATTTCTGGGAGATATTTAAAAAAAGCACCGAATATAGCCAAAATATAACTGACCCAATAGATACTTGGTCAACTAGAGTAATTTCAAAAATTGCAACTGAAGTTGCTGCTGTTCCTAAATTTCCTTTTGGAGAAAGCAGTCACGCACCTTTTCTAAAATGGGCAATATCCTCTGGAAAAGCTTGGAGCTCGCCTGTTGGTATGTTAGTGCATGATAAAATGGGCTTAATGGTAAGTTATCGTGGTGCATTAATTTTTGATTACAAAATAAAACTAAAAAAAAATAATGCAAAAAATCCATGTATTAAATGTATTAATAAGCCCTGTATAATTGCTTGCCCAGTAAATGCCCTTACACCAAAAGGATATGATATTCAGAATTGTTATGATTTTTTAAATACTAAACAAGGTGAAACCTGCATGAAAAATTCATGCAAAGTAAGAACTGCATGCCCAATTTCAGTTGCAGTAAACCGTAATCCAGAACATAGTCTTTTACATATGAATGCTTTTAAAGGTAATAAATGAAAAGGTTAATACTTACACGCCATGCAAAATCTGGATGGGAAAATTTAGAGCATACAGACTTTCAGCGAACATTAACTGATCGCGGGTTTGAAGCATGTGGTCTCATCGGAAACTGGTTATTATCAAAAAATTATATACCAGGCGAAGTCTTTTCATCTACTGCAACTAGATGCATTCAAACATGGGAAAATATTAATACAAGATTAAATTGTAGTGCAAAAATTTCTTATACTAATGATCTTTATCACTCTTCACCAAATATGATTTTAAATTGCTTAAATTCCGCTTCAACAGATACTGTTTTTTTAACCGCACACAATCCAGGAATTGGTGAATTTGCTGAGAAAATATGTGAAACTCCTCCAAGTCATTACAGGTTCTTAGGATACCCTTCTGGCGCAACCACTGTAGTTGATTTTAATATATCACATTGGAGGGATGCTAAATTTTCATCTGGTAATCTCCAAGACTTTATCATTCCAAGTGAGCTCAAATAATAAATATAAAATTGAAATAATTTTTTAAATTATGAAAGAAAGACTTTGGGAAAAAAAACAATTTTAATCACAGGTTGCTCATCCGGTATTGGGTATGATGTAGCTCATACTTTATCAAAAAAAGGCTGGCGTGTGTTTGCAACTTGTCGATCAGAGATAGATTGCGACCGGCTTAGAAATGAAGGGCTTGAAAGTTTTATACTAGATTATTCATCTGAAGAAAGCATTCAAGCTGCAGTAGATGAAACATTAAAACGAACAAAAGGCACCTTAGACGCTGTATATAATAACGGCGCATATGCCATACCAGGTTTAGTTCAAGATATACCTAGAAATGCTTACCGTGCAATTTTTGAAGTAAACCTTTTTGGATACTTTGATTTAATAAATAAGATTCTACCAATAATGCATGATCAAGGACATGGAAGAATTATAAATTGTAGCTCTATACTTGGATTTACAGCAATAAAAGCTCGAGGTGCCTACAACGCAACAAAATTTGCAATGGAAGGCTTGACTGATACACTAAGATTAGAACTACGTAATTCTCCTATTAAAATTATTTTGATTGAACCAGGGCCAATTACCGCAAATATTAGAATTAATTCACAAAAACATTTTGAGCATTGGGTAAATTGGAAGACTTCAAAAAATATTACATTTTATGAAAAAAAATTAATTCCAAGATTATACTCAAAGAAAAATTCTTTAGATTTTGGTGAGTTACCACCAGCCGCAGTAACAAAAAAAATTATCCATGCACTGGAGTCAAAGAATCCTTGTCCAAGATATTATGTCACGCTACCTACATATATGTTTGGAATGTTTAATAGGCTTTTTTCAACTCGAATTCTGGATTGGATTAAAACTAAAATTTAAAAAAATAGACTTCACATGGTCTTGAGCTAGGTCATTAAAAAAAGGATTATGTATATGGATTTTCTCTATATAATTGTTGTTGTCGCAATATTAGCTGTTCTCATTGTTTTAATGATTGGGCTTGGTGGTTTTACAACTGGTGGCAATTTTAATCGTAAGTACGCAAATAAATTGATGCGATGGCGTATTATTTTACAAGCCGTTGCGATAGGATTAATTTTATTATTTATTACGTTAAAAGGTAGTTAAAAAATGGTTACACTGAATAAAATATATACAAAAACTGGTGATGCTGGAGAAACTGCTTTAGGCAACGGGCAACGCGTTGGAAAGCAGTCAATACGAGTAAGTGCATATGGTACAGTTGATGAAACCAATGCTACTGTAGGTTTGGCACGACTTCACTCCCACGGAGATATAGACAATAGTCTCGCTATGATTCAGAATGATTTATTTGATTTGGGAGCAGATTTATGCCGCCCAGATATGGCTAATGATGCAACCGCAGAATATCCACCTTTACGCGTAAGTTTATCACAAGTAGAACGCTTAGAAGCTGAAATTGATTTAATGAATAAAAATCTTTCCCCATTAAAAAGTTTTATTTTACCAGGTGGATCCGAACTTGCTGCATATTTGCACTTGTGCAGAACCATTTCTCGCCGAGCTGAAAGGCTTTGTGTGGAATTAGCAACTTTTGAAGATATAAATAAAGAAGCTGTGAAATACCTGAATCGCTTATCAGACTGGTTTTTTGTTGTTGGTCGTGTCGCTAATAATAATGGGAAAGATGATATTTTATGGGTTCCTGGAGCTAACAGATAAGATTTGAAAAGCAAACATAAAATAACCTTAATTTTTTAAGTATAATTAACTTTATAATAAACGCGGCGTAATAATGACTTAAACTGTCTATTTTGCACTTTTCGATACATAGTATTGAAGCTACAAGACTTTTAATAATTACAATTGAATAAATCCCAATGATTGAGGAGAAATACATATGAAGGTGTTAGTTCCCGTTAAGCGTGTCATTGATTACAATGTGAAAGTTCGTGTTAAAGCAGACGGAAGCGGTGTTGATCTTGCAAACGTTAAAATGTCAATGAACCCATTTGATGAAATTGCAGTAGAGCAAGCTATACGTTTAAAAGAAGCAGGTAAGGTAGACGAGATTATAGCCGTTTCAATTGGTGTTAAACAGTCACAAGAAACGCTTCGAACAGCTTTAGCTATGGGCGCAGATCGTGCAATCTTAATCGAAGCAACTGATGACGTTCATAATGATATTGAACCACTAGCAGTAGCAAAACTCTTAAAAGCAGTTGTTGACGAAGAGCAGCCAAGTTTAATCCTATGTGGTAAGCAAGCAATTGATAATGACATGAATGCCACTGGGCAAATGCTTTCTGCGCTATTAGGTTGGTCACAAGCAACTTATGCTTCAGAGCTTGATATAGAAGGTGAAAATGCAATAGTAACTCGTGAAGTAGATGGTGGTCTACAAAAAATTAAAATCAAAATGCCGTCTGTAATTTCAGTAGATCTACGATTAAATGAACCAAGATATGCTTCTTTGCCTAATATAATGAAAGCAAAGAAAAAACCTATGGACGAAAAATCTCCAGAGGACCTTGGCGTTGATATTACACCCAGGTTAACAGTTGTGTCTACTTCAGAGCCAGCTGAAAGAGCTGCTGGTGTAAAAGTTTCTAGCGTTGCTGAATTAATTTCAAAACTTAAAGACGAAGCAGGAGTTATATAATGGCCGTACTTTTATTAGCAGAAATTGTAAGTGGTGAAATATCCTTAGACCAAACTGGTAAAGCTTTGACTGCTGTGCAAAAATTAGGTGAAGTAACTCTATTGTGCGCTTCAGCTGACACCTCAACAGCGGCTAAAGCAGCAGCAAATTTAGCTGGAATAAAAAATATTCTTTGTGCTAATAGTCCTTCGCTGCAAAATGGATTGGCAGAGCCAATAGCTGATCTAATAGTATCTTTAGCAGCAGATTATGATCATATAGCTGCTCCAGCAACTTCAAGTGCAAAAAATATTTTGCCACGTGTCGCAGCGCTTTTAGATGCAATGGTTATTACAGATGTAACAGGCGTTGTAGATTCTGATACTTTTGAACGCCCAATCTATGCTGGCAATGCAATACAAACTGTAAAATCAAGTGATTCTAAAAAAGTTCTCTCTATAAGAACAGCTGGTTTTGATATAGCGCCTGAAACTGGATCTGCATCGATTGAAATTATTTCAGCTTTAGATGATCAAAATCTATCTGAATGGGTAGAAGATAAAGTACAATCATCTGACAGACCGGAATTAACATCTGCTGAAATAGTTGTCTCTGGTGGGCGTGGTGTTGGATCAGAAGAAAGTTTTGCAATTATTGAAAAATTAGCAGATAAATTGAATGCTGCCGTTGGGGCCTCACGCGCTGCTGTTGATTCCGGTTACGCTCCTAACGACTGGCAAGTTGGACAAACCGGTAAAGTTGTTGCACCAAGTTTATATATTGCATGTGGAATTTCAGGCGCAATTCAGCACTTGGCTGGAATGAAAGATTCAAAGGTTATCGTTGCAATCAATAAAGATGAAGAGGCCCCAATATTCCAAGTTGCGGATTATGGCTTAGTTGCTGATTTATTTGATGCAGTCCCTGAGCTTTCTGACGCACTATAATAAAAATTCAAAGGCTCTAAAAATTAAGAGCCTTTGTTAATTTAACACTAAAATTAAATTAGCATCCTTCCCCAAAACAAGTATTAACTAGATCAGTTAATGCTTTGGCGAGTTTCTCAGCTTCATTTCCATAAGTATTTATTTCTATATAAGTTCCCTTTGATGCAGCTAACATCATTAGTCCCATTATTGAACTTCCAAGTACATTAATACCATCTTTTGAAACAGTAACTGATGCATCAAAATTTTCAACAATTTCAACAAATTTTGCTGAAGCCCGTGCGTGCAGCCCTTTTTCATTAATAATCTGAATTTTACTTTTCATATATCTATTTATATTCCCGCTGAGCCATTGCAGCAGTTAATATATTTTTTGCCAGCTTCCATTGAGACATCTAAAGCTTGATCAACAGTCATTGTTCGTGATTTAGCTAATTTAAGTAACATTGGAAGGTTTGCTCCATAAAGAATTCTGCGGTTATCACAGTCACAAGCTTTCATCGATAAGTTAGAAGGCGAACCACCAAACATATCTGTTACGACAATAACACCAGTTCCACTGTCTACAAAATTCGCAATATCACAGATTTCAGATTGTTTCTTTGAACGATCACACTCAGCAGCTATGGAGACTGCTTTGATGCCTCTTTGTGGACCCATGACATGTTCTATTGCCGCAAGATATTCTTCTGCTAGCCTTCCATGCCCAACGATTACAATACCAATCATTAGGGTAATTCTCCTAAGTACCGTGCAATTTTGCTACGTCTTTTATTTTTACAGTGTGCCATAGTTCGTCACACTAATTCCATTTTAACTATATATCTCTTTTGTCATGGTAGCTATTCTATGTCTACCTTCTGAAGGAGATAATAATAAAAATTATAAATAATATTTAATTTTTATTTTATAAATCTTAGTAAAAGTTTTAATAGGTCTATAAATTATTTAATAGCAAAACCTTTTTTAAAGTATTGTAGAGCAATACTATGTAAATTTGGAATATTTGCACCATAAATTAATGATACCTGACAGTTATCTAACGAAATATATCTTTTCTTTGGTAGTCTTGAGATTTCGATTTCAGACATATTAATTACTAAATCAATTTTTGTTTTTTTTATAAAATCACAATTTAAGATTCCCACTCTAGAAACTTCAATTTTTCCAGAAATATTTGGTGGGTTATTCGCTATAATTTTATTATCATAGGTATTTAGTACAATATAATCATCACCAACTAAAATCGCTCCTATTGACATACATGCCAATGCTAAAGATGATTTTCCACTTCTTGGATCTCCTAATATAAGAAGTCCTTTACCATTAAAATCAACACAAGAACCGTGTTGGAGACCTTTTTTTAGTTCAATCATTAAATAATTACCAGTTTTCAATTGTAAAATTTACATAACCATAGATTACGCAATATTAAAAACTTTATCATATTGATAATTTATATGCAGTTAAAAAGACAAATAATTTTCATCAGATAAAATAAATTTTCATCAAAGTTAATTATTTCCAACACTTTTAAAAAAATAAATATTGTTAGCGCTAACAATAGGATAAGGCTGTCGACACTCTTATTATGGTTCGATATAGCAAAAACATATCTGCTAAAAACTTGTTTACCAAGGAACTCATTCAATGATTGTCGGGCACGTTAATCCAAGTCAAACTTTAGAAGAAAATGGAATTTTTGGTACATCAAAAGTTTTTTATAACCTAAAAGATCATGACCTTATAACTGAAGCAATAAAACGTGACGAAGGCGTACTAGGTAATGGTGGTGCTTTTCTAGTTTCTACTGGTAAATATACTGGTAGGTCTCCTAAAGACAAATTTGTAGTGAATGAAAATAGTGTTCAAAGTACGATTTGGTGGGAAAATAATGCACCAATGGAAATATCTGCATTCAATAAATTAAAGTCAGATATGTTAGGTCATATGGCTCAAAAAGAATATTTTGTGCAGGATCTCTATGCCGGATCAGATCCCGAACATAAATTAAATGTACGCATGATTACGGAGCTAGCCTGGCATAGCCTTTTTATACGCACAATGTTACGTCGCCCAAAACTTGATGAGTTAAACATATTTGAACCAGAGTTTACTGTTATTAATTGTCCAAGTTTTAATTCAGATCCTTCAAAACATGGTTGTAGATCAGATGTAGTTATTGCAATTTCATTTGAGCAAAAAACAATATTAATTGCCGGTACTGAATATGCAGGAGAAAATAAAAAGTCTATTTTTTCGATTTTGAATTATCTTTTACCTGAAAAAAATATTATGCCAATGCACTGCTCTGCCAACCACGCGATTGGCGATACGTCAGATACCGCAGTATTTTTTGGGTTATCTGGTACAGGTAAAACTACGCTATCAGCTGATCCCAATCGTGTGCTATTAGGCGATGATGAGCATGGGTGGTCTGACGATACTACGTTTAACTTCGAGGGTGGATGTTATGCAAAAACTATAAATTTATCCGCAGAAGCAGAACCAGAAATTCATGCAACTACAGCTAAATTTGGTACAGTTATCGAAAATATGATTTATGATAATTATACAAAGGAGTTAGATTTTCATGATGATAGCTTAACAGCAAATATGCGCTGTGCTTATCCACTTGAATATATTTCCAATGCATCTAAGTCTGCAATTGGGGGACAACCAAATAATATAATAATGTTAACTTGTGACGCTTTTGGCGTATTGCCTCCAATTGCACGCTTATCACCAGAGCAAGCTATGTATCATTTTTTATCAGGTTTCACCTCAAAGGTAGCAGGTACTGAACGAGGCGTTACTGAACCTCAGCCAACATTTTCAACATGTTTTGGTGCACCATTTATGCCCCGAAGGCCTGAGGTATACGGAGCCTTACTTCGAGATAAAATTGCTAAAAATAAATCTAAATGTTGGTTAGTTAATACAGGCTGGACTGGAGGAGCATATGGTCAAGGTACTAGAATGCCTATAAAAGCCACACGTGCACTATTAACTGCTGCCTTAAACGGCTCACTTAATGATAGTACATATCGTAAAGATGATAATTTCGGCTTTGATGTACCAACTCATTTAGAAGGCGTAGATTCTAATTTATTAAACCCCCGCAATACTTGGGAGGACAAAAGCGCATATGACATAGCTGCAGCAAAACTTATTTCAATGTTTGTTGATAATTTTTCACAATATGAAAACTTTGTAGGACCCTCTGTTTTAGATCAGGCAATCAAAAATAAATAAAAATTATTTTTTTGTATTTTTTAATCGTGTAATTAAACGATTGCGAGATTCTGGCAATTGGCGATCACCCAGTGAATCTGCAAGCCATGTTGAAAGAAAGTGTCCTGTAGTTTTTAAGCTATCTAAAATGTCTTCATGATCAGCAGTTTCAAATTTATTTCGTAAAAAACTTGGTAATGGTAGAAGTCGTTCTTTCCATTCACCTGCAGCCTTTCGGCTTACTGCTCGGCCAGTCTTAGGTGAAACGTATATCAAATCTTGTGTAACATCAGTTACCGCACATGATTTTAAATCAAGGCCAAACCCCATTTCTTCGAGCACTTGTAATTCCCATAGGGCATAAAGTGGTTTCCAATCACCATTTAAATTTAAAACGTTCATTAAATTTAAAGTGCTTTTATAAAGGCTAATTAGTGGCATGCGATCTGGAAAAGAAAAACTGATTATGGAACAAATTGAACTTAAAGCAGCAAGTCTCAATCGATCATCAAACATATCAGAACGACTCTCCAATTGTTCTACACGAAAATTGCCCAAATGCTCTTCTAAACGTGCTCGCCATTCTAACTTGACTTGCGATCCAGGTTGTAAAGTTGCTGCCATTTTTCTTGATGCACCACCTCTAACTACACCTGAGTGACGCCCATGTGTTGGAGTAAATACATCAATTATAGCGGAGTTTTCACCATACTTACGTACAGATACAATCACTCCTTCGCTAGTCCAATTCATTATTTATATGCTAGACGTTCAAACTCTTATCGTCCAGTAAGTGCCTTCCATTTCGGTCTTCAACTTCTAAAACCCAAAGATCTGAATCAAATTTAATTTGCTCGATTATAGTTTCATTTATTTCTATTTCTGTGCCTTCCAAGAATAGTGTCCATTGACGATTAAAGTTTTCATCAAAAGTTCTATGAAAAAGCTTTGCCATACCATCAAGAGTATTCAATTTAATTAAAATTGCTCCAGCAACGGCATCACCTTTATTTGTAACGAATGCAGGTATTTCGAAAAGCTGTAATCGTCTTCGATATGCTGAAATCCAAAAATCTGTAGTTAGTCGAGCAGTCATTTTGTATCTTTAAAGTTTAAACCCATCTCAGTATAACGCTCTGCTTCATTTTCCCAATTAGGTCTTACGCGAACTTGTAAGAATAAATGAACTTCACGTCCCATCATTTCTTTAAGTTCATTTCTAGAAGCCATTGAGACACTTTTAATTGTTTCACCCTTTGGACCAAGAGCAATGCCTTTATGGCCTTCACGTGCAACATAGATAACTTGCTCAATTCGAACTGAACCATCTTTCTTTTCATCCCACTTTTCTGTTTCTACCGTTAAAGTGTATGGTAATTCTTGATGAAGCCTTAGCATTAATTTTTCCCGCGTCATCTCAGCTGCAATCATTCTCATTGGAACATCAGCAATCTGGTCTTCAGGGTATAGATAAGGTCCTTTAGGTAAGTTTAAAGAAAGCCAATCTTGGAGTACTTTGACACCGTAACCTTTTTCTGCAGAAATCATAAATGTCTCTTCAAAACTTAGTCTTTCATTCAAACTTTGGGTCAAACTTAAAAGTGCATCAGATTTTATTCTATCTATCTTATTAATTGCCAATACCAACCTTTGACCTTTTACATCACGTTTTTCTAAGCCTTCTATTATCATCTCAACACCATCAGTAATGCCACGATGAGCTTCGACAATTAAAACAACTATGTCTGCATCTGCTGCACCAGTCCAAGCAGCAGCTACCATTGCTTTATCTAATTTTCTTCTCGTTTTAAATAATCCAGGCGTATCAACAAAAACTAATTGGGAGTTATCTTGCATAGCAATTCCCCTTATACGAGCTCGAGTAGTCTGAACTTTATGTGTGACTATTGACACCTTTGCGCCAACAATACGATTCATTAAAGTGGATTTTCCAGCATTTGGTTCACCGATTAAGGCTACAAATCCACATTTCGTATCTATCATTTTTAACTCTCTAACTGACCTAAAAGGCCTGCTGCAGCTTCTTGGCTGGCCGCTCTTTTTGATTGTGCCTGCGCTCTTGCGCTTTGGCCTGTTTCTATACTTACTTCAATTGTAAAAATTGGTGCGTGATCAGGACCAGATCTACCAATTTCTATGTACTTAGGCGTTGGTAATTTTTTTGCTTGAGCCCATTCTTGCAACATTGTTTTTGGGTCACGAGCATCATGTGCTGCATTATCTATATGGTTTGCCCATAGACGGACAACCATATCTCTAGCAACTACATACCCTGCATCAAGATAAACTGCACCAATTACAGCTTCCATTGCATCACCAAGTACTGCTATTTTTCTGCGGCCACCAGATAACATTTCAGACCTACCCATTTTCAATGCTTCACCAAGTTTAATCTCAATCGCTACTTGAGCACATGTTTCTTTGCGTACAAGGGCATTAAACCTTGGCGCTAATAAACCTTCTGGAGCATCGGAATCTTTATGAAATAAAGCATCACTAATAGATAAACCAAGAACTCGGTCGCCTAAAAATTCTAACCTTTGATTATCGCCACGTGTAGCGGATGATAAAGAAGAATGTGTCATTGCTTGTATCAATAGTTCAGGCTTTTTAAAATTATGACCTAATCGCTCAGAAAAAGCAGTTAATTCAGCAGCCGGCTTCAATTTAAAGCCTTAAAAAATCGATCTTTACGCCATGTCCAAAAATATAAAATTCTCGAGCCAGCAGATGAGAAAATCACACGGTTTGCTCTTCCTATCAATTGCTCAAAAGGTACAAACCCTACTCCACCGATATTAGCTGGTATTCTACTATCTCCAGAATTATCTCGGTTATCTCCCATAAAGAAATACTGCTCTTTAGGTACTGTAAAAACTGGTGTGTTGTCTGCAAAAGTTTCTGAAATATTTAAAACATTATGTTCTACGCCATTTGGCAAAGTTTCTATTGCAAGATCTTTTTTACATTCTGCCCCAAGACCAACAGGATCATTGGCACATCTTGGAATATTTTTCATAGGACCTTGCTGGCTCTTAACTTCTATAAAAGAATTAGCTTTTTTTTGTGGAACTAATTTACCATTTAAATATAAAGTTCCATTTTTCATTTGTACTCGATCACCTGGAACTCCAATTAACCGCTTTATAAAATCTACTTGAGTAGTTGGGTGCTTGAAAACAACTATATCACCTCGTTCAGGCTCACTACCGAATATACGACCTGAAAAAGGGCACATGGAAAATGGGCATGAGTGGCGCGAATAACCATATGCCATTTTATTAACAAACATAAAGTCACCTATTAATAAGGTATTCTTCATTGATCCCGATGGAATCCAAAATGGCTGAAAAAAAAGTGTGCGCACAACACCCGCAATTAACAATGCATACACCACTGTTTTAATTAACTCACCAATTCCATCTTCTTTTTTTTGTTTAATTGCCATATTGAACTCTTGAATTTGTTTTGATGTTTCTTGGGCTAATGCCCTCTTATAGTCAACCTGTCATTATTATAACGGCAATGCTTCAATAACTACAAATGCCTGTGCCCAAGGGTGATCGTCGGTCAGCGTTACATGAACAACAGCTTTATGGCCGTCTGGCGTCATATCAACCATTTTTTTAGCCGCCCAACCTGTTAATTCCATTGTTGGTTGTCCTGACTTTAGATTCAATACAGACATATCTTTCCAAGAAATTCCCATAGCCAAACCAGTTCCTAAAGCTTTTGAGCATGCTTCTTTTGCAGCCCATCGCTTTGCGTAAGTTCCAGCTACATCTTTACGCTTTTCTGCTTTGTTTTGTTCTATATTAGTAAATACACGATCTTTAAATCTTTGCCCAAATCTATCTATTGTTTTTTGAATACGATCTATATTTGCTAAATCAGTTCCAATTCCTAAGATCATGGTCTTGCATCATCCATTAACTTACGCATTTTTTTTATTGACGCTTCAAGGCCAATATAAATACTTTCACCAATCAAAAAATGGCCAATGTTTAACTCCATTACTTGAGGAAAAGCAGCAACAGGTTTAACACAATCAAAAGTTAAACCATGCCCTGCATGGACTTCTAGTCCAAGCTTGTTTGCATATTCAGACATTTCACTTAATCGCTTTAATTCAATTTTGCAGTCTTCCACTCTACCCTCTGCATGTGCATCACAATAAGCACCAGTGTGTAATTCTATTACAGGTGCACCAATTCTTGCAGCACTTTCAATTTGCCTTTTATCAGCAGCAATAAATATTGATACTCTACAACCAGCTTCACGTAATGGTGCAATGAAATCACCTATTTTATTCTCTTCTCGTGCGACTTCTAACCCGCCTTCTGTTGTACGTTCCTCACGTTTCTCAGGGACAATACAAACTGCATGTGGAATATGACGTAGTGCAATTTCTTGCATTTCTTTTGTAGCAGCCATTTCAAAATTCAAAGGAACATTTAATCCATCTATTAATAATTCAATGTCCTTATCGGTTATATGGCGTCTATCCTCTCGTAAATGTGCTGTAATACCATCCGCACCAGCTGTCTCAGCTAAAAGCGCAGCTCTTAATGGATCAGGATACTTTCCACCACGTGCATTTCTTACTGTTGCTACATGATCAATATTAACGCCCAAACGCAAAGAATTTGAAGATGATTTCACCATTGCAATGTCCTATAATTATATTCAATTTGAATCATTTTTTTAAGTTAAAAGTATTCTTTACTTTTATATATCTTTTTTTGAATTTTCGGCTTCTCTTTTTTCACGGATTTCTTTAATTTTTTCTATAAGACGTCCACGACGTCGATGCTGGTATGCATTTACCAACGGCTTTGACACAAAATAAATAACTATAGCCGTTATAAATCCCGGTAATAAACCACCAAAAAAGTAAGGAATAAACACAATATGGAAAAAATCTACAAATCCATCCCACTCAGTTGGGCCATATCCAAATAGAAATTTAATTCCACTCCAAATACTACTAAAAGCTTCACTAATTCCAAATCTAATTGTTTGCCATGCAGTTTCTTCAGGACCCATGCCCATTATGAATAATCCAGTCTGATAACTAACAACTCCAATTATGGGGAATGTTACTGGATTACCAAAGAAAGTTCCCATCAATGAAGAAAGCACATTGCCGCGAAAAATAATTGCAAGAAATGCCGCTAAAAAAAAGTGTAAACCAAATAATGGTGAAAAACTTGCAAATGCTCCACATGCAAATCCTAGGGCAATTCTATGTGGAGTATCAGGAAGGCGCTTTAGTCGATAGCTAGTATAATTAATAACACGTCGCCATCCAGAACGAGGATAGACCCCCTCCTTAAACCATTGAAAGTAAGATAGCGGTGTGCGGCGTTTAAACATTAAATTAATAATCTACCTTAATATTATATTATTTATTTTTCTAGTGTAACCTGATGTCGTCGAGACTGTAAGACTTGAGCAACATCTGAATCTGCCTCAACTGCGGTAATAATATTTTCCAGATGTTCCACGTCCCTAACTTGAATATCAATAGCAATTCGATAAAAGTCCTGCTTTCTATCACTAAAATGCATATCAATGATATTACTATCTTGTTCAGATATTAAGATACAAATTCGCCCTAAAACACCACTAAAATTAGCCATTGTCACTTCAATGGTAACTTTGTTCACAGTCTCGCTATGACCTTTTGTCCAAGTTAAATCAATCCAACGATCAGTTTGATCTTCATATTCAATTAATGTGTCACAATGAATAGAATGTACTGAAACTCCCTTACCACGTGTAGCAATTCCAACTATCCTTTCGCCAGGCAGAGGCTGGCAACAAGATGCTCCTTCAATATATTGATCAGCATCCAAGCCAATTATTTTTGCTGCAGATTTACTTATATTATTTTCAGATTTTTGAAGTAATGAGGGATATAGTGCCTCTACAAGTTCTACTCCCATAAGTTCTGCACTGCCAAGTTTTAGTAAAACTTGCTTATAATCTTTTAAACCAAGTTTTTTAGCTGCCGTCATAAGCGCTTTATCAGTTGCTTTCTTACCTACATGTTCTAGAGCAACACGTGCTAATTCTCGCCCAAGTTTAATATACCCTGCTTGATGATCTTCACGCAAAGCGCGACGTATAGCTGATTTTGCACGCCCAGTAATGACGATATCTATCCATGTTGCTTGAGGTCTTTGCCCTGTTGCAGTTTGTATTTCTACAGACTGTCCATTTCGTAAGCGCGTCCATAATGGGACCCTACGACCATCTACTTTAGTACCTACACAAGTTGATCCAATTCTTGTATGTATGGCAAATGCAAAATCAATCGGCGTCGCCCCACGTGGTAATTGAATTACATCACCCTTTGGCGTAAAGCAAAAAACTTGATCCGAAAACATTTCTAATTTCACATGTTCTAAAAATTCTTCGTAATCATCTTCTTCATTCTCAATTCGAACTGCTAAACTCGATAGCCAAGATAGTGGATCTACAGTAAACTGGTTTTTAGCTCTCATCCCATCACGATATGACCAATGCGCTGCGACACCTACTTCTGCTACCTCATTCATTTCACGAGTACGAATTTGAATTTCAACTAACTTACCATCACGCCCAGCTACTGTAGTATGAATTGATCTATATCCATTTGATTTAGGCGCTGATATATAATCCTTAAAACGCCCAGGAACTCCAGTCCACCTCTGATGTACAGCCCCTAATGCGCGATATGCATTATCTTCATTTTCCGTAATGATCCTAAAGCCATAAATGTCAGATAACCTAGAGAAACTTTGCTGCTTTTCTTCCATCTTTCTCCAAATAGAATATGGTTTTTTTTCTCGCCCTGTAATACTAGCTTGAATTTCATTAGCGGATAATAATGCACGAATATCTTTTATAATTGAAGGTATTAAATCTTCGGATTGATCTCTTAAATTAATAAATCGACGAATTATTGAACTGCGGGCTTCAGGATTTAATACTTTAAAAGCTAGATCTTCTAATTCTTCACGCATCCATTGCATACCCATTCGGCCTGCGAGTGGAGCAAATATATCCATGGTTTCACGTGCTTTACTAACTTGCTTTTCTGGGCGCATATGCTTGATAGTTCGCATATTATGCAATCTATCACCTAGCTTAACCAATAAAACTCGCAAATCTTGAGACATTGCGAGTAATAGTTTTCTAAAGTTTTCAGCTTGTTTTGCTTGAACTGAAGAAAGCTCTAAATTCGTTAACTTTGTTACACCATCAATTAATTGGGCAATTTCGTTACCAAATAAATCTGATAATTCATTTAATGTTGCATCCGTATCTTCTAAAGTATCATGAAGTAATGCTGTAACTATAGTATCATCATCAAGCTTTTGCCCAGCTAGTATAATTGCAACTTCTATAGGATGTGTAAAATACAACTCACCTGATTGGCGCTTCTGTTTCGCATGTTTTACTTTACCATATTCATAAGCACGGCGTATGAGGTCTTCATTACATTTCGGATTGTATGTACGTACATGATCAACAAGCGTTTGGATATCGATCATTTAGACAGCTCCTGCAAATAGGCAGAGGCGCATTTACTTTGCTTCCTGAGCTTCCATAAGCGAACGTAATAAATTTTCATCATTCATGCCATCATCAGGCTCGTCATCTGCGCCACCCATTAATAAAGCCATTTCATCTTCTTCAGGTTCATCGACTTCAATCTGTGTTTGATAACTTTGAACAGCTGCTTCATGTAAGTTTGCTGCACTTAGTGTTTCATCTGCTATTTCGCGTAGTGCAACAACTGGGTTTTTGTCATTGTCTCTAGGTACGGTTAATTCTGACCCTGAAGATATTTCGCGTGCACGATGCGCAGCCAACATCACCAAGTCAAAACGATTTGGTACTTTATCAACACAATCTTCTACTGTTACACGTGCCATCAGGAAACTCCAAGTTTTTGGTATATTAAGAAAGCCGTTACATACGGTGTTTTGATCAAAATGGCAAGAGCAGTTCAAGCAATCTAATTAGGTAAAACAACTAATCCCAATTGTTTCATCTGTAGATAATTCACCTAGCATTTCATGTGTGGACTTATTTAATATTGGGTGCACCCAATTAGGTTCAATATCGTTCAATGGTATCAAAACAAAGGATCTATCCTGGATACGTGGATGGGGTAAAATTAATTGTTCAGGGGATCTAATTTTTTGACTATCAAGTGGCATATTTAACCACTCATTTACATATTTTTTATTAGGAATAATGTATGATTCAAAATCTAGTAAATCAATATCAAGAGTTCTTTGTGCCCAACGCTTTAGCCTGGTTCTGCCCAAATCATGCTCAATTAAATGTAATTGATTTAATAGATCTTCTGGTAGATAGTTTGTATTCGCTGAAAGTGCACAATTAATAAAATCAGGCCCTGCTCCAATAGGGAATGCAGGCGTTTTATAAAATTTACTTACCATAATATTACTAATTACACCGCTAGAAAGTTTTTTTAAGCCATCCAGAATCAAATCATATGATTCTTGTAAATCATCAGAGGCATTAGAGCCCATTGCTATTAATACTTTTTTTGAGTTATTTTTTAACATTATATATTGATTAATAAATTCTACTGGTTAATGGTTAAGCCTGTTTTTAAATATTTTATACTATAAATAAACAATTATTTTTAATCATAACTTAATAGGAGATATAGTATGAATTATAGTGATGAAAGAACTGCACTATTTATTGATGGATCAAATCTTAATGCATCAGCTAAAGCTCTAGATCTCGATATTGATTACAAAAAACTGAGAAATGAATTTATCAAACGAGGTAAGCTACTCAGAGCCTATTATTACACCGCACTAATTGAAAATGAAGAAAACTCTCCTCTTCGACCACTGGTAGATTGGCTAACATACAACGGTTATACAATAGTTTCAAAACCTGCAAAAGAATTTACTGATTCTGTTGGTCAAAAAAGAATCAAAGGAAATATGGATATTGAATTAGCGATTGATGCAATGGAAATAGCGCCTCGTATTGATCACATTGTCATATTTTCAGGAGATGGTGATTTTCAAGCATTAGTTAAATCATTACAGCGCCAAGGCGTCCGCGTTTCAGTAGTATCTACTACGCGTTCAAACCCCCCTATGATTGCAGATGAACTTCGTAGGCAAGCAGATAACTATATTGACCTAGAAGAATTACGAGACGTAATAAAACCAAATTAATAATATTTATTTAAATGTAAAAAATTAATATTACTTAAAATGCATTGTATAACCTTGAAATAGTTGTTTAAAATATCATCATGATAAAACCAAATATAGAACTTTATCTTGCAGCCCCGCGAGGTTTTTGTGCTGGCGTAGATCGCGCTATTAAGATTGTTGAAATGGCACTTGAGAAATGGGGAGCTCCCATTTTTGTTAGGCATGAAATAGTCCATAATAAATATGTAGTTGATGAATTACGCTCTATGGGTGCTATTTTTGTTGAAACACTTGAAGAATGTCCTAATGATAGGCCTGTTATTTTTTCAGCACATGGGGTACCAAAATCTGTCCCAGCTGCGGCAAATGCACGTAATATGATTTTTGTAGATGCTACCTGCCCTCTAGTTAGTAAAGTCCATATCGAAGCTGAGCGCCACTATTCGAATGGTTTACAAATGGTAATGATTGGACATCATGGCCATCCTGAAACTATTGGAACAATGGGACAGTTGCCAAATGGGGAAGTCCTTTTAGTTGAAACTCCAGAAGATGTTTCTAAGGTAAATCCAAGAGATAAAAATAAACTTGCTTACATTACACAAACAACACTTTCTGTAGATGATACAATTGAAATTGTTGAAAAGCTTAAATCTCGCTTTCCAAACATTGTTGGGCCTCACAAGGAAGATATATGTTATGCTACAACAAATCGTCAGGAAGCTGTTAAAGCAGTTGCTCCCAAGGTTGAAGCTTTATTAGTGATTGGCGCTCCAAATTCCTCAAACTCAAGACGGCTTGTAGAGGTTGGAAAGTCATCAGGATGCAATTATTCTCAAATGGTTCAAAGAGCATCTGATATTGACTGGCGAGCATTACAAGGAATTAAATCTATAGGCATAACCGCTGGAGCATCTGCCCCAGAAATATTAATTAATGAGGTAATATCAGCAATATCAAACCGCTTCAATGTTACACAAAAAACTGTTGAAACAGCAGTAGAAAATATAGAGTTTAAAGTACCAAGAGTGTTGCGTGAATAACATGAAAGCAACAATACCAAAGCCTGCAAAAATATTGGGAATACTTGGATTAATTCCATTTTGTATTGCCCTTCTTTCATTACTTCATCCAATATTTTATAATTTTCTTGAAAAAAATTTCAAAACAACTGGTTTAGAAATCCAAATTATTTATTCAATAATTATTTTATGTTTTATGTCAGGAACATTTTGGGGGTTTGCCGCCAATGCAAAAAATCAGGCAGCGCTTCCGTATATACTTTCAATACTTCCTACAATTTATGTTTTAATAATATATCTTTATTTGAATGAGCTATTAATACCTTTAATTGGCATTGGCTTTATTTTTCTATTACCTATTGATATATATTTTACTAAATTAGAATTAACCCCAGATTGGTGGCTAAAATTAAGAGTACCTCTTTCTATTACTGTATTTGGAATATTACTTTTTTCAAATTTTTTATACCCATAAATATTTAAAGAGCTTAAATTTGGATATTGAAACTATTAATTATTATGACGCGTCTGCAAAATCTTACCTTGATATGGTATGCAATGCAGAACCAGATTCTGATCTTAAATCATTCATGGAGACAATTAAGCCTGGTGGAACAGTATTAGATTATGGCTGTGGACCAGGAAACTCTTCTGCAATAATGCAAGCTGCAGGTCTAAAAGTCTATGCCTTTGATGGTAGCCAAGAGATGGTAAATATTGCAAATAATTTATTTAATGTTAAAGCAATAAAAGCTGAATTTAAAGAATTGTCTGATATAAATTTATATGATGGGGTATGGGCGAACTTTTCTTTACTTCATGCCCCTCGATCTGAAATGTTAATAAATTTAAAAAAGATTCATACATCTTTAAAAGAAAATGGTTATTTGCATATTGGATTAAAAATAGGGAATGGGGAAATGCGCGATACTTTAGGGCGTAATTATACATATTACCAACCTGAAGAATTAAATTCCCTTCTAATTTCATCAGGCTTTAGTATAAACACACAACGCTTGGATATGAATGGAACACTTTCAATGACAGGCGCAATCGAACCTTTTATGATCGTGACTGCTTATGCCTAAACTTTATGCTTACACTGATGGTGCATGCTCAGGAAATCCTGGCCCTGGAGGATGGGGGGTATTATTACTTGCTAAACAGGATGATAATATCATTAAAACAAGATCTTTATCAGGTGGCGCTGCAGAAACCACTAATAATCAAATGGAATTAACTGCTGCTATTATGGCATTAGAAGCTTTAGATAAACCAAGTAAAATTACGATAGTTACAGACAGTTCATATGTAAAAGATGGCATTACAAAATGGATTTTTGGATGGAAAAAAAATGGATGGAAAACTTCTGCAAAAAAAGCAGTAAAAAACGAAGAGCTTTGGAAACGTTTAGAAAAAGCAACAAAGCAACATGATGTAAATTGGGAATGGATTAAAGGGCATGCTGGTCATATAGAAAATGAACAAGCAGATGAGCTAGCTCGAAATGGTATGGAACCCTTTAAGGTTTAGTATACCTTTTTATTTGGGAAATTGTATCCAAGTAAAAAAACTTTTGCATCCATCACACCTTTGCCAGGCCTTTGAAGTCGATTTAATTTTATAACCCCATTTTGACAAGCTACAGATAGCTGATCTATTATTTCTCCTGGATAACCAGAGCCCTCAACAACCTCACTCATTAATACTTTAATTCTTTGCTCTCCATCATCAAACCACGCCCCTGGAAATGGTGATAATCCTCTAATTTGTCGATCAATCTCAATAGCAGATTTATTCCAGTCAATCTTGGATTCATTTTTGTCAATTTTTGAAGCATAAATAATTCCTGTATTTGATTGAGGAACTGCTTCAAAAAAATCATATTTTTTGAGTACATCTACAATACATTGTGAACCAATATAAGCTAATCGATCATGCAAAATCGCTGTTGTATCAGATTGTAATATTTCAGTTTCTTTGTGATAAAGAACATCACCTGTATCGAGGCCGGCATCCATTTGCATGATACATATTCCAGTACTAGTATCTCCAGAAATTATTGCACGATGTATAGGAGCAGCGCCCCGCCACCTAGGCAGAAGGCTTGCATGAATATTCAAACAACCTTTATCGACTGAATCCAGGATTTCTTGAGGTAATATTAACCCATATGCGACAACAACTGCTATGTCTGCCTTTAAGGCAGCAAAGTCAGAAACTGCTTCTTTACTTTTAAAGTTTATTGGATGCCTTACATCCAATCCTAATTCAAGCGCACGACTATGAACTGGTGTTAATCGTTCCTTTTTGCCACGTCCTGCTGGACGGGGCGGCTGACAATAAACAGCTATAATATCATGGCCCGCAGAAATAATAGAATTCAAAATAGGTACAGAAAACTCTGGAGAGCCCATAAAAATTATTCGCATTATTTCAATCCTTGCTTTGACAACTTTTGCGATTTATTTATTAACATCTTACGCTTTGTAGAACTCAAATGTTCAAAAAACATTTTCCCATTTAGATGGTCAATTTGATGTTGCACTGAAACTGCCCAAAGCCCAACAAAATCTCGCTCAATTTGATTCCCATTTTTATTAATATAGCTGACTGTTACAGCCCTCGGACGTTTTATTTTTGCCCATACACCTGGAAGATTTGGACTTCCTTCTTGATTCTCTACGTAAACACCAGAAGAATATAATATTTTTGGATTAGCCATTTCAAATGGTTCAATTTTACCATCTCCAACATCGACAACAGCCAAAGATCGCAAAATGCCGATTTGGCATGCAGCAAGACCAATACCAGGCATATTGTACATGCTGTCAAACATATTCTTCCATACTTCATGGTCTTTATCAGTTACAGAACTTATAAGCTCACATTTTACTGATAAACGTTTATCGGGGTACCGAATAAACTTTTTAATAGCCATTAAGTCAGTGCCAATTCTTTTTTCAATTTAACCATTTTCTTTGTCATCATTGATCGCTTCATTCTACTCAAATGATCAATAAATAAAACTCCATTTAAATGGTCTAA
>JGI20157J14317_10000041_pt1 | contig 118748 bp, 110 predicted proteins | sample COG_07_FD_14317 | JGI IMG/M metagenome (IMG submission 14317)
TTATTTCTTTTCGACATTCAGTTGGTTTTTCTGCTTTGGCCCATGCAGTAAAGCCGCCCTCAATATGAACAACTGGCTTCAGCCCCATAAGTTGTGCCTGTTGTGCACTCAAGGCAGACCGCCACGCGCTTGCACAGTAAAATATATAGGTTTTATCCTGATTAAAGATGTCCTTATGATAGGGGCTTGCCGGGTCTATCCAGAATTCAAGCATGCCGCGCGGACAGGAAAATGCGCCCGGAATTTTACCAGCACGTTGCATTTCACGAATATCGCGCAAATCAATAAAGACATGCTTGTCGCTATCCAGAAGAGCGGCGGCCTCATCAACTGAAATAGTGCTCACAAGGCTGTTAGCCTCATCCAGAAGGGCTTGATACCCTTTTGTGATTGTCTGTGCCATTAGCGCAGCTCCTGTTAAATTTTAAGATCAAGTTTTGGTTTCCAGAACGGGCGGAATAATTCAATTTTTGGACATCTATCCATAACAACTTTTAAGCCAGCTTCCTCAGCAATGCGGGCAGCTTCGGCGTTTTTAACGCCAATCTGACCCCACAGGATTTTGGCGCCTGCATTAACAGCTTCCTGGGCAATTTGCGGTAAATCTTCAGCCCGCCGAAAGACATCAACCATATCGATGGGCCTGCCGACAGCTTCCAATGAGGGATAGACTTTCAGGCCGCGTATTTCTTCCAAGCCTGGCCGTGGATTAATCGGAATAATCTCATAGCCTGTTTCAGACAGCACGCGCAGGACACCATAGCTGAATTTTGTTTTATCCGGGCTTGCCCCAACCATTGCGATCGTTTTAACCGATTTTAAGATATCTTGGAGATAGTCATCTGAATAGGGAATGTCATGGTCCATATATGTCATTTCCCTGTCTCCTTAGGAATGGCTATATCTGCTTTAAGTTCATGGGGTTCAAGCGGGTCCAAAAACGGATTGCGATAGAGTTTATCGTGACTTTCAACGCCAACATCTAGGATGCAGTCGCTCACAGGACGAGCAACGCATAAAATAACATAACCGTTCGCAATTTGCCTGTTATTGAGAGCAACTTGTGAGCGCTGGTCTATGGTCCCGTCAATCAGCTTGGCAGCGCAGGTAATACAGCCGCCATATTCACAGCCATAAGGAAGCTCAACACCTGCCGCCCGCAAGCTACTCAAGAGCGGTTTATGCGTGCTCACTTCAAACGATGCATTGCCCTGATTGGCAAGGGTGACAGTAACCATACTCATATCCAGATATCACTTGTGCAATCGCCGCCCGGATAGCGGGTTTCATGACAGCGTGAGGGACCGTTTGGCTCTTTGCCAAAATCCACTACAAAGGTGGGGTCAATTTCCATACCGCCATTTTCGGTATTACAATTTACCATCAGCATACAACCGCCATTGGTGCGGATGTCAGGATAGAACTGGTTATCCCATGTGCTGAACAGAGAGGTTGTCACAAATAAGCGTTTGCCATCTAACGATAATTGTATCATTTGTGGCCCGCCAGTTACCCTCACGCCGTTAACCTCTGGTGCGCGTTCCAGAAGTCCGCCCATCCAGACCTGTCCTGTTAGGACGGGGTTGTGCGGGTCAGAAATATCATATTGGCGAATGTCACCATGCAACCAGTTGCAGAAATACAGATATTTATCATCCATAGATAACAGAATAACAGAAATGACCCCCGGTACTGGAATAGGCCAGTCAGGATGAGGTTCATTTTCTACATCAATAATTTTTTCCCACTGCCATTCTTCCTGCTCATCTTTCCACCAGTGAATGATATTAGCGCTAAGGGCAGCACCAACAAAACCATGAGAGCTGTCAGGGTCGTGATGGAAGCGGACTTCAAGCGGCACAAGGCCATCTTCGCCAAGATAAAAAGTCTGTTTTGGCTCCCGCTTTTCAAAGTCCCAGAGATGAATTTCACGGCCATATTTAAGATGCCCAACCTCCTCTAGGTCAAACCCGGGCATAAAGGTATTTGGTGCTGCCCATTCTGAACTGACCATCACATTATGACGCGGCTGGTACCAGAAGTCATAACCGAATTTAATATCGCCCATTGAGTTTTCCCACCGCCCCATAATCTCAAAGGATTTGTTGAGATGGAGGTAGCCGCCAGGTGCGTTGCCGCGGGCATCCCCAAGCATTGATATGATAATTTCAGACCCAAGACAGTGAATCGTATGCGGCGCTGATAAATCTGTTTTTGATTTAATCTCCGAGCCTTCAATGACTTTAAAGAGCGTTGGATTGCGGGGGTCGGTTGCACAATCAATAATATGAAGGTTTGAAGAACGCACACCCGGCACAATGAGGTATTTTCGCTCCATGCCAGCATCACCATGGCAGGATGAACAGGCATTCCAGCCCATATGATGAAGCTCATCACCAATACCCGGCATCTCTAGCCGCGATATGACTTGTGAATAGGTTGGGCTGTCCTCATCAGCATCAATGGTAGCAAGATAGTCAGGTTTCTGAATGCCGGTGCCAGTATAAATAGCAATCGTGTAAAGAATTTTTTCGCGCGGCGCCTTCATTGCCGCTGCAGGGGATGCATAACCTGGTCCACAACATTCCATTGGTCTTATTCCTTATCGTCTTTATCCGTGATGAGAGGGGTCTAATTTTTTCATATGCTCAGCAATAGCCAGAATGCGTTGCATTGTGCGGATAACTGGTTTTTCAATAAGCTTGCCGTCGATAACAACAAGCGCAGCATCTGCGTCTTCAAAAGCTGTTATAATGCGGGTTGCGCGCGCTATTTCATCTGCGCTCGGGGTAAAAACCTCATTCAGCATCGCAATTTGTTTCGGGTGAATTGCGCCTTTGCCTGTAAAGCCAAGCTCTTTTGCTTGCTGGGCAGCTACCACCATCCCCTCCATATCATCCAGATCAAGATAGGGGACATCAATAGCATCAATGCCAGCTGATGCTGCTGCGTGAACCACGCGCGATCGCGCATAGAGCAGGTTTTCCCAAGAATTAGTACATCGCAACTCTGCTGCCATATCAACACCGCCAAAAAACAGCGTATCAATGCGCGGGCTGGCATGCGCGATATCATAAGCAGCTTCAAGCCCCTGATTAGTCTCAATGATAATATTCAGGCGGGTATCATGGCCTTTTTCCGTAAGCAAGGCATCGATAATGGCAACCTCATCGGGGGTGCGAACTTTCGGGAGCATCAGTGAGGCCGGCGGTGTGGTGCTAGACAGGATCGCCTGAAGGTCGGCAATGCCAAAGCTATCCCGGAGGCAATTTACCCGCACCATTCTTTCTATGCCATCATCGGCATGTGCTTCGGCTAGGATAGCAAGGGCGTTGGCGCGTGCTTCATCCTTATCTTTAGGCGCGATGCCGTCTTCTAGCTCAAGACAGACAATGTCTGCTCCGCTGGCAAGGGCTTTTGGGAAAATTTCGGGGCGCAGCGCGGGCACAAAAATAAAGCTGCGCCGGGGCTGTAAAGATGTTTTACCAAAGCGTGAAGGCATATCAATAACAGTCCAAAAAGAGGTGAGAGTAAACTGTTAAAAGACTGCAATGAAACGAAGGCCTAACACAAATAAAAACGTGATAGGGACCTTAAATTTATGTAACGCTCAAGACAACATAGAAGACATAGTGCCACTGCTTAGCATCACAAGGAAGCTTCCTTATACTGCATCTTGGTGCTGCGCGATAACACAGACTAGCTTTGTTTGCGCTCATTTGCATCTGCGAGTAAGGCAGCAAAACGGTAGATTCCATGGACAAATTTTGAAAATGGCAAAATAAGAAAAAAGCCATAAACAAAACCAAGATGTATTGCCAGTGTAAGCCCCATAAATGATGTTTCCCGAACCCCAAGAAGGAGCAGTCCAGTGAAGCTCACCGCAAACAGAATGCCAATAAAAGCATAATCCATACCCAGCGTTTTGAGTGATTTTACACGCTCATCCATTCGCTGTTTTTCATACCATAATCCTGCGGTTCCGATACATAGGATAACCCCGCCAACAGTACCAAGCAGAACAGGCAGCGAAAAATAGCCATAAGGTGCTTCTCGTCCCAGCAGATAATGATAAATCGTGCCAGTGGAAGTGGACGCAAAACAGAGCATAAACCCGTAAAAGGTCAGGTGGTGGTAATATTTTCTGGCATTTGCTGGTCTATCATCAGGCCCGGGACAGCCTTCGTTCGTTCCCGCATTATTGCCGCCAAGATTACGCAAGCTTGCCGAAGCACTCATCGCATCCAAGAGGGATGCCATGCCACCCCATTTTGCGCCAGTATGGTGCCAGTAGCCTCGCCATCCCATCACAAAAGATACCAGAACAAACACTGAAATTATCAGAGGGATACCTGCCATGACTGTATGTGGCACAAGTGTATAAAAGGCACCTTCACCAAGATGAATGCCCCAAAAGAGGTGCGGTGAAATAAGTATAAGCATACCGGCGACACATAAGCCCAGAACAAGGCTGACAATCAAGGTTGTCAGGAAACCGTTCTTTTGGAATGCCTGGCTCATCACGGGAGGCCATGCATAATCAGCGTAGGTTTCAACACGTCGCTCGCTCAATGTCTGGGGCACATTTACGCCAAATTCATGTGGCGGTGCATATTGGCACGCATGGTAACAAGCACCGCAATTATGGCACAGATTAGCAAGATAGGCCGTATCGCCTTCGGTAAATGTCCGGCGACGTTCCATAGCAGGAAAAACAGCGCAAAACCCTTCGCAATAGCGGCAGGCATTGCATATCTGCATAATGCGGCGGGTTTCTTCATGCGCATCAGCTTCAGCTATATCAACAAGTCTCATTGCTTATTCTCCTGCGCGGTACTATTGAGTGTACGGGCAGCCTCAGCACCGGCAATAAGGCCAAAAACAGCCCCAATTGTCATGCCGATGCCCGCAAGATAACCCTGACCAAGAATGTTCCCAGCCATGATTTCTCCTGACGCAAACAGATTTGCCATTGGTTTTCCATCCTGCATCAGGATTTGTGCACGGTCATTCACTTCGACGCCCATATAGGTGAATGTGATGCCCGGACGCAGCGGAAACCCATAAAAAGGCGGGTTAGCAATCGGCGCCGCCCAGTTAGTTTTTTCAGGGCTAAGACCAGAAGTTGCTTTATTATCGAGAATAGACTGGTCAATTGGCCCGTCTGGGCAGGCGGCATTAAAATCATCAACAGCCTTTCGAGTTGCGACAGGGTCCAATCCTAGCTTATCTGCAAGTCCTTCGATTGTATCATCAATAATCGGGGTGAAAACCGAAGGCATAAACCTATCAACGCCAGTGGAATCAAGCAGTGAATAAGCAATTTGGTCCGGCTGACCTGCAACAAGACGCCCCCAGATAGCATAGCGTTTTGGCCAGAAATCCTCACCTTCATCATAAAAACGTTCAGCATGTTTATTGACCACCATACTGAAGGGAACGCCGTCAATCCGGCTGGCAATGCCGCCATCATATTTTGGCGCGCGCGCATCAATCGCAACAGCATGACATTGGTCAAGCTCGCCAACTGATTGGGCGCCGCCATCTAGCAGACTACGCAAAATAATACCCTTATTATAGGGTGTGCCGCGGACAAGAAAATTCTTGGCAGAATCGCCCCAGCCTTCTGCAAGCCAATCAAGATTGGCTTCGAAACCGCCAGCTGTTGTGATGACGTTTTTGGCAGAGACTGACTGGCCATTTTCAAGCTTAACAGCAGTGCAAAACCCGTCTTCGATGATAAGCTCTGTAACCGGTGTCTGGTAAGAAATTATTATCCCGATTTTTTCTGCATGATGACACAGACTGTTCAGGAGTGCGCGCCCGCCGCCAAGGAAGAAAGCATTGGTTCGGCCAAGATTTAATGTGCCAGACAAAGCAGGCTGAAAGCGAACGCCGCGGTCGGTTAGCCAGCCTGTTAATTCAGATGATTTACGTAGCGTAAGTTCGGCAAGTTCTTTGTTTGTTACCCCCTTGGTAACACGCATTAGATCATCAAAATATTCTTCAAAACTATAGGCGTCTGTTAGAATGTCAGTTGGCTCATCATGCATTGCCCGCAAGTTGCGTGTATGGCGCGTATTGCCGCCCCGCATATCTTTTGGAGCCGCCTCTATAACCAGAACAGAGCAGCCTGCTTCTGCTGCTGTGATTGCAGCGCAAATTCCAGCATTACCGGCGCCAATGACGATAATATCCCACGCTGTTTCTGACAGATCTGGAAATGATGTTTTATTTTCTGTATACATATGTATACATTTATTGAGTTATTCCTCTTTCTGTCAAGGACTCACGTGAGTAAATGGCCCTAAAATCTATTGATATGAGCATGTTTAATTGGTCATCCTGCCGCGATGCTGTCTCGCAGCAACATGGTAATGACTTGCCAGCCTCAACTGAAGTGCGCCTCACCCTGATGGAGGCTATTAGAGTAGGATTACTGAAGCCGGGGACAAGACTGAAAGAGGCTGAGTTAGGAGAATTATTATCTGTTAGCCGGACGCCGCTCAGAGAGGCTCTCACCGCCCTGAAGTCAGAGCATATCATCACTGCTGGCAAAGATGGTCTGCGGATAAGACAGCTCGGCTGGCGTGATATTACAGACCTTTATGAGCTTCGGGCGACACTTGAGGGTATGGCAGGAAGGCTGGCGGCTGAAAAGTCAGGCCATTCGGAAAAAGCGGTGCTACAGGAGCTTTGTAACGACGAAGATATGATGATATGCCAAGGCGCCGCGCCTGAAGCGCTTGCCCAGCATAATGCAATGTTTCATTCCGCTATTTTATCGACCGCCCGAAACCAGTTTCTGAGTGAAAGTCTTGTACGGCACTCTCAAATGCTCGTTCTTCTCGGCGTAACAGCCTATAGTGTGCCATCTCGTATTATCTCAATACAGGCTGAACATCATGCTGTTAATGCCGCTATCCAGTCTGGTGACGCGGAGGGCTGTGAGCGTGCCATGAAACATCACCTTCATGAGGCATTAAAAGCACGTCTCAAGCTTGCGTCACTTTCTACTAACAGTGAAATGGACTAATATTAATGTTGCCCATTATACGTGATATTCAAAAACTTGCCGTAACTTTTAGTCTTGCGCTGATGGTGGGCTGGTTGTTTTTCTCTATCAATATGCCAGCACCCTATCTGATGGGTAGTTTATTTGGTGTCTGGGCAATTGGTGGGTTGTTTCCGCGTATTCATCCCTTTCTGGGTGTTGCACGCTGGGTTCATGTCCCTGTCATTCTGGGGCTTGGTGTGCTGATTGGGGCGACCTTTACTGCTGATATTTTTACCAACATCCAACGCTGGAGCATAACAGTTATTACCATGATAGGGGTAACAGCGGTTGTCACAGTCATTGGGTATATGTTTTTAACCAGAGTGCGGGGGTATGAGCCTCGTCTGGCCTTTCTTTGCTCTGTTCCCGGCGGTCAGGCCGAAGCGATTGTTATGGCGCGCGAGCTTGTTGATAAAGACTATGTAGTGGCTCTGTTTCATCTCATCCGGGTGACCTTTGTGTTTCTGACAACACCGCTTTTGCTTGCCGTTCTCGAAGGCCAGACAGCGGTTAACCAGTCAAATGTTGCGCTTCACTCCATGCCAGGCCTTACCGATCTTGGCGTTGTTCAGCTTGCAAAATTTGCAGCTATTGCTGTTGGCGGGTATTTTGCAGCCCGTTTTTTGCGGGTGCCGATGCCGCATCTTCTTGGCCCACTACTCCTAAGTGCTATTTTGCATATTCTGGGTATTGTTGCGATACCGCGGGTCACCGAATTTGTGATTGTGGCACAGCTCGTGATTGGCGGTGCAGTTGGGGCGCGTCTTGCACAGGTGGCCTTTAGTGAATTAATGGGATATCTGCGCGATGGGCTTATAAATATGATTCTTATTCTAACGGCTTATCTTACGGCAACCTTTGCGATGAGCTCGATTATGGATATATCTTTTCTTGCAATGTGGCTCGCCTTTGTCCCGGGAGGCTTATATGAAGTCACCCTGCTAGCGCTCATATTTGGATTTGATATTGCCTTTGTTGCTTTCCATCACACAATTCGGATTGTGATGGTTTTTATCTCTTTGCCGTTTATCGTAACGCGCATGAAGGATGCCAGCAAAACTGAGACACGCTAAGCTGCCTCAGCCCGGAATTATCTGAAGAAAATTTATCTAGACCAGATTGAAGCAGGGATAAAGGCTTCGCCAGCAGCAAGCTTGCGGGCGGTTCGAATAAGGCCTGCCGATTTATGAATAAAGCTATCACCCTGCATTTCAAAATCGACTATCACATCCATTTCACCCATCGGGTGATGCAAGGTAATACGTGCTGGACGTTCAGCCGGAATTGTCATCATTCCATCGGCGATTGTGCCGGGGGTGAGTGCGCATGAGGCAAGGCACTGCGAGCCGGTAACAGCCATTGTTGGATGGGTGTCCCACGGCATAAAATAACGGGTCACGATATGGCCCGTTTCTGGATGCGGTGCGAGTAGCCCGAATTTCGGGGTCACTGATGATGTGCAATCACCCATCCCCATCTTTTCGCCAGCTTGAATCCTTATGGCTTCCATGTGAGCAAAGAAATCACGGTTAGCATCTAGCTCTTCGCGGGTTTCATGTCCGGTTAGCCCAAAGTCGCTGGCTCTGGCAATACACATCGGCATTGCGACATCCATACATGTTACTTCAATACCATCAAAGATATCGCGGGCTGATCCCGTTGGCAGAAGAGCCCCTGTTTTTGAGCCGGCAACATCCATAAAATTTAACTCCACCGGTGCAGCTGTTCCAGGCACACCGTCAATGGCAACATCACCGTCATAACACACAATATTATGAGGTGTCTGGATGCGGGCAACAACCCGTGCATCTGTATTAACAGCGCGGATATTAACGTCTGTTATATCACCTTTTGGCTCTATCAAGCCCATTTCAAGTGCGGCTGGACCAACAGCTGTCATAATGTTGCCGCAGGTTGGTTTGAAATCAACAAGCCTGTCTTCTACGCTTACCTGAGCAAAGAAATAATCAATATCTGCCCAGTCATCATCAGAGCGAGACAGCATAGCAACCTTGGTCGTAACAGCATTGCCGCCACCAATTCCATCAATATTCAAAGGATGCCCAGACCCAACAAGCGCGATAAGGACATCCCCAAGCTGGCTTAGATCTTCTGGCAGGTCAGCACGGTTCATATAAGGACCACGCGATGAGCCGCCCCGCATAAACAAAAACGGAATAGATGTTTGTGTCATTGAAATATCCTATCCAAAAAAGCTGATATCAGGTGAAGGGCCATGGAAGCACATAATAATGCTGAAGTAGGCCAGGCGGGAAGTCACGATTAAGCAGCCATGCCATAAACAACATGAACGTCACCCCTGCGGCTGTTAGAATGACGGTACGAAGCCAGCTTTCCTGCGCTCTTATCCGGAAGAAGGCGAGAAGAAACGCAGTGAGCGAAATAATGAATCCAAACAGAGAGGTGAGTAAAAGCAGTCCTGCAAACCATGATAATGTCGGCCAGAGCCCTACTTTTAGGTCGCTATCGTCTCCGTGCGCTTCTCTGTCGGCAAAAAGCGGGTCAGTTTCGCGGCGTAGCATCATCTGCACCAGCAATATAAGCGCACAAACAAGTGAGACAGAGGCAATGAATACCGGGAAAATAGCATCAACCCATGCATAGTCAGGAATGCTCGCCGTATTATGAAGCGCAAAACAGATGAAGCCCAGAATAACCAAAAGGAAGATTAGCGGCGCACGTTTGCTGCCGGAGGCAACATCACCCTCTGCGCGGATATTTTTTGCCTGTCTTAGCCCGACAAAGATTGAAACGACGGTAATAACAATCAGAGTGAGAACAATCGGACTGGCAACATAGCTTAAGCCAGCTTCAAATCCCTGATTAAAGCGTATGCCTGCAATCTGGTTGGCATTGTTTGAGTAATTCTCAACTGGATTAGCAAGAACAAATCCGATGAGAAAGGCCGGCCGTGACCAGTCAAAACGGCGCATCATTATGCCAAGAAAGCCAATGGCAAATAACGCACCAAGATCCATCAAATTCTGTCCGGACTGGAAAGCCGCAAACGAAATTATCATGAATACAAAAGGGGCAATCAATACAAACCGGATTGTCGTGATTTTTGCTATCTGACCAGATAGGGCAATACATAAAATAGTGCCAAAAATATTTGCAAGCGCCAGAAGCCAAACAATCGCATAGGTATAGTTCAGATTATCTTTCAGCATTACCTGACCAACTTCAAGCTCGCCCGAGCCAAGCAAAGATAATGCCCCGATAAAGATAGCCATAGAGCCAGAGCCCGGAATGCCAAATAGTAAGGTAGGCACAAGTCCGCCGCCCTCCTTGGCGTTATTGGAACTCTCAGGCCCAATAACACCGCGTATATCGCCGGTACCGAATTTTGATTTATCCTTTGTGGTTTGCACTGTATGGCCGTAGGCAATCCAGTCAACAACAGACCCACCAAGCCCGGGAATTACGCCAACGATAACACCGATGATAGCGCAGCGTGCAGACAGCCACCTATTCTGCCACCAGTCTTTGATGCCCTCTAGCCAGCCAGCCCCTAGAGATGATTTATCAGAAATGGCTTTATCTTTTCTCAGCAGGGCAATGATTTCAGGCACTGCAAAAATACCAAGGCCAACAATGACCAGCTTCAATCCGTCCGCAAGGTAGGGGAAGTCATAGCTCGACATCCGAAGCTCGCCATTAAACGGGCCTTCACCAATGGTTGCGACCAGCATGCCAATACCTGCTGCCACGATACCTTTCAAGGCAACGCGCCCTGCCAGAATGCCGACCATGGACAGACCAAACACCGATACCATCAAGAGCTCAGGAGATTTAAATTCAAGCACAATAGGGCGGGCAACAAGGATAAAGACGGTCAGGAACAAAGCGCCAACGATACCGCCAAAAAGAGAGGAGGCAAAGGCGGCTGACAAAGCACGCGCCGCCAGTCCCTTTTTTGCCATCGGAAATCCATCAAGCACGGTTGCCTGACTAGCTGAAGAGCCTGGAATACCCATTAGGACAGAGGCAAAAGTATCTGATGTCGGGACGACCGCCACCATGCCTATCATTAATGACAAGCCATAAATAGGATCAAGTCCGAACATAAAAGGAAGAATGAGCGATAGACCAGCAATGCCGCCAAGTCCCGGGAAAATTCCGATAGCAATCCCCATTGTTACGCCAAGGAGGAGATATCCAAGCACGGTTGGCTGAAGAATAAGCCCCCATGCGTCAGATAGTGCAGGTAGGGCGATTGCAAAAACATCCATTACTCAACACAGCTTTCCTAGAAGGATTCCCAAGTAAAAACACTAGCCCAAGGATAACAAAATAAAAAGGGGGCACCCTGCTTGTCAAAACAGAATGCCCCTTTAGCAATTATTTCAAAGATTATTTCAGCGAAACGCCAAACTCATCTTTCAGCCAGTTTACAACATAGCTTTTGGCACTGTCTGAAACAGTGATTGCTCCGCCAAGAGCTACTTTGGCATCACTACCAGCAAACATCGGGTATTTACCCAGACGCTTTGATGAAATTTCTGCAAAGTCAGGGCGTGCACCGATTTTTGCAAAAGCGTCAGCATATGTGTCGATAACATCCTGCGGTGTGCCAGCAGGTAGGAAGGCAATTTTCTGTGATGGGAAACCAGCAATGAAGAAGGCTTTCCATGCTTCCCACTGTGGGCCAGACGTCTTACAGCCGTCTGTTGCGTCACAGACTTCCTTGAAGGTAAGCATTTCTGGGAAGGTTGGGTCACGAACAATATCGCCATTTGCGCCAAGTGCTCCCCAACTCATCATAGGAACAGCTTTGCCTTCGGCAACCATCGGCACAACATTCTTCAGGTAAGCTGATGATGTCTGGTAGTCGATTGTTGCTTCACCTGATTCGAACATCTTGCGGCCATCACCACGGCCCTTGACACCCATGACATGCTCAACATTCATACCAAGCATTTTCCACGCCAGCGCTGGAATAAGGTCAAGGCGCGTTGCACCCTGATTGCCATAAATATAGGTTTTGCCCTTCAGGTTGTTGGCTGTGCCATCAAACTTTGCGCCATCTTCAGCACTCAGATAGGCAACACCGCCTGTACCTGATGCCATGACTGGGTTCCATTCTTTATATTCGTACCGAACCCGTGGGTCGCCCAGAAGATACGGGAACTGTGTTGAGCCAGAAGAGCCAAACATGACTGTTCCATCTGTGTGAGTTTGCTTCTGAAACCAGTTCGCGCCTTTTGTAGAGCCTGCACCTGGCATGAACTTTACAACAACTGTTGGGTTGCCTGGTAGGGTCTCAGATAAAAGGGGCGCAAAAAAGTTTGCCCATTTCGCAGAACCACCAGTCTCAGAAAATGGAATGGTCCATTCAATCGTTTTGCCAGAAAAATCAACCGCAGCTGATGCTGGAAGCGCTGTTACGGCAACCATGCCTGCAACACAACTTGCGCTCATTACAGAGCGAGCAAGTTTTTTCATTAAAAATGTCATGTTTTTCTCCCAAAAATTATGAAACTTCTATTTTTTAACGTCTAAGATTACTTGAATATTTCCGACTAATTATCAAGCAATTAAACTTTTTGTTTCTTATAGTAGGATGGCAGGAGCAATAATCGTAAGGACAGAGCAATGATAAACGCTGATCAAAGAAATGAAAAAACAGGCTCTTTTATGAGGGGTGAACAGTTTGGACTGCTGGGTTTTGGTGAGGCAGGTCAGGCGATAGCGGCAAGTCTTCTCAAAGATTATGATGTAACTATTAGTGCGTTTGACCATGCCATTATCACAGACGAAGACCGCGCCGCCCAGCAGCAGCAGACAGGCGTTATTATGTGCGCTACTCCTGATGAGCTTGCTACATCAGCAGAGCTTATTATCAGTGTCGTGACGGCCGATGAGGCTGTTCTTGCTGCCCAGTCTATTGCCCCATTTCTGTCTGATAGCCATATCTTCATGGATGGCAATTCAGTGTCTCCGGGCACAAAACATCTCGCAGCAGAGGCGCTCCACAGCCATAATGTTGCGGCCCGCTACATCGATTTGGCGATAATGGCGCCTATCCATCCGGCGGGGCATCGCACATCGCTTCTTATTGCAGGGCCAGAACAGGCAAGATTAGCCCCTTTGCTCGACCGTTATGGGTTTGTGTATGAATGGGAAGGGGCAGAGCCGGGGCAGGCATGTATCGTGAAAATGCTGAGGTCCGTTCTGATTAAGGGCGTTGAGTCACTTATTTGCGAATCTGTGACCGCATCACAAGCTCTTGGGCTTGATACGCGTATTTTGGCGTCTGCTGGGAAAACACTTGGCATGGCTGATATGCCGGGCCTTGCAGATTATTTTATGGAACGCACGGCTGTTCATGCGAAACGGCGCGCTGCTGAGATGCGAGAAGTTGCAAAAACCTTGGAAGAGCTGGGATTGTCTCACTACCTGCCAACAGCTACCGCTCTGCATCAGGATATGATTGCTGAGATGGATATCTCTAGCCAGTTTGAGGGAGCTGTTCCGCAAGACCGCACTGTTCTGGCGCCGGCGATGCGGGCAGGCCAGACCCGAAAGGGGTAAGTCAGACGTTCAGTGTTTTTTTCATGAGGGCTGAATCATAAGGAGCGCTCGTGCCATTTACTACCGCTGGTCGATAATCTTTTCATAGGATGAGAGGCTTGTGTGGGAGGTTTGCATTTAGTTAAAAAATTGTGTTAACTCAAAGGGTAGGGTTAATTTTATCTTTAGAAGATTGTTTCTGAACCATTCGGCTCTAGCATAGATAGGATAAATTTCAGGTGAATGAGCCAGTAAAGACAAGGCGCGTTTCTATATGGCGCGGAGAGGGTGAAACAGGTCAGTTTGAGACCTATGATGTCCCTGCTTATGACAATCAGACCGTTCTGGATGTTGTCTCGCATATTCAGCATTATATTGACCCAAGCCTGTCTTACCGGTTTGCCTGCCGGGTTGGGATGTGTGGCTCTTGTGCCATGATGGTGAATGGGGAGCCGCGCTGGACGTGCCGGACGCATGTGAATAAGGTTGCCGGCCAAGATGTGCTTGAAATCGCACCTTTGAGAAACCTTCCTGTGATTAAGGACCTTGCAACCAACATGGACCCGTTTTTTGATAAATGGGTAAAGGCTGAGGCTGTTCATCATTCAAGTGCGAGCCGCGATGAAGAAATGATGGTGGTTTTACCTGATGATGCAGAACGCAAGAAAGCCGATGCTGGTATTGAATGTATTAATTGTGCAGTGTGTTATGCGGCGTGCGATACGGTAGCTGGTAATGCGGATTATCTTGGGCCTGCTGCTCTGCAACGCGCTTGGACGCTTTATAATGATGCGCGCGACGCAGGCAAACAGACTATTCTAGAAGCTGTTTCTGGTGCGGGCGGTTGTCATAATTGCCACGCGCAAGGCGGCTGTTCTCATTATTGTCCGAACGAGCTTAACCCGATGCAGGCGATTGCCGGACTTAAACAGGCAACAACACGGGCTATGTTAAAGGGGAAGCTGTGATGTTAACGTTACGGCTTTATATGCTTCAGCGGATAACAGCCCTTCTTATGGCGCCGCTTGTTCTGGGTCATATTGGTGTGATGATCTATGCTGTTCAAGGCGGGCTGAGTGCGGCTGAAATTTTGGGGCGCACCCAGGGAAGTGTCTTCTGGTTTTCCTTTTATGGGCTGTTTGTTCTGGCTGTCTCGGTGCATGCCGCAATTGGTCTTCGCACAATCCTTCATGAAGTAACCGGCTTATCAGGGCGCCTATTGATGTTTTTTACATGGGGCACCGCGCTTGGGTTATCTGTTCTGGGGATGCGGGCCATTCTTGCCGTGACCTTTCTTACGCGGGGTGTTTCATGATCCGCCCCCATCGCCGTCACCCGCTCTTTCTGGCATTTTTGCTCCACCGAACATCTGGTATTTTGCTCGCTTTATTTTTGCCAGTTCATTTCTGGGTGCTGTCTTTGGCCCTGACGGACGCAGCGGCCTTTGATGGGTTTATTCGCTTTACTGATTTAGCGGTGGTAAAACTTGCAGAAGGACTGCTTATCTTCTTGCTAGCTGTTCATATTTTTGGCGGGCTACGGCTTATGGCTCTTGAATGGTTGCCATGGACAGCGATGCAGAAACAGCTTGCCGCTGGGGCTATTGCGTTATCATGTTTTGTGTCTGCAACTTTTTTTCTACAGGTGATTTAGATGACAACACTTCTTGAGAGCTGTGAGCGGCATGATACAGATATTCTGATTTTAGGGTCTGGAGGGGCAGGCTTGTTTGCGGCACTTCATGCCCAGCAAACAGCGCCTGCAGGAACAAAAATCAGCCTTGCGGTCAAAGGGCTTATTGGCAAGTCAGGCTGTACCCGCATGGTTCAGGGCGGCTATAATGTTGCACTGGGTGGTGGAGATACGGTTGAGCGTCATTTCATGGATACTGTTATTGGCGGTAAATGGCTGCCGGATCAGGATATGGCGTGGCGGTTATGTGAACAGGCCGTTGTGCGTATTCGTGAACTTGAAAACGAAGTTGGCTGCTTTTTCGATCGCAATATGGATGGCAGTTTGCACCAGAAAGCCTTTGCTGGACAAACCGCCGACCGAACCGTTCATAAGGGTGATTTGACAGGTATTGAGATTATCAGCCGTCTGATGGAACAGGTTTTATCTCAGCCGATTGAAAAACTGCAGGAACATCGTGCAATTGCCTTTGTCCCAACCAAGGATAAATCAGCTCTTGCGGGCGTCCTATTTATTGATATGCGCAGTGGCGGGTTCCGGTTTGTGCGTGCCAAAACCGTGTTGATGGCAACAGGCGGCGGCCCGACAATGTATAAATACCATACGCCGTCTGGTGATAAGACAATGGATGGTCTTTCTATGGCGCTGCGTCTTGGTCTTGAAGTCCGGGATATGGAAATGGTTCAGTTTCACCCGACAGGTCTTCTGGCGGGCGAGCATACACGCATGACAGGCACCGTTCTGGAAGAAGGATTGCGCGGCGCTGGCGGTCATCTGCTGAATGGCGGTGATAGACGGTTCATGTATGATTATGACAGCAGTGGTGAGCGTGCGACACGCGATGTGGTAAGCCGGGCGATTTATGCTGAGATGCGTAAAAGCAATGCCTCTCCTAATGGCGGCGTGTTTATCTCAATGGCCCATTTGGGACCAGACCATGTGCGCACCCAATTCAAAGGTATGGTGAAACGCTGTGCTGATAGCGGATTTGATTTAGCGGCAGGCAAAGTTGAGGTTGTACCAACCGCTCATTATTTCATGGGCGGGGTGATTGTTGATACCGATACACGTGCTGGTATTGAAGGGCTTTATGTTGCGGGTGAAGATGCTGGCGGAGCGCATGGCTCAAACAGGCTTGGCGGGAATGGTGTTGCCAATTCAACTGTCTATGGCGGTATTGCCGGCGATGTAATGGGCCGTGATATTCATAAATTTACCCAGCTGCGAGACCCCGATAATGAGGTGCTTGAGCAGGAGATGGCAGCAGCTCTTCTGCCATTCTCATGCCCCTCTGTTCCGCTGCAGCCTATTCGGCAGACATTGCAGAATATTATGTGGGATCATGTTGGCGTTATGCGCACACAAGCCGGTATGGAAGCCGGGCTTGAAAAGCTGGATGAGCTTTCTGCAGAAGTTATGGCATCTGGCGTGTCTCAGGATAGCCGCGCCTTTAATTTGACATGGCATGACTGGCTTAATTTGCGGTCATTATGTGATATCTCACACGTTATTGCCAAAGCAGGGATAGCACGCGAGAATTCCCGCGGCGCGCATTTCCGCGAGGATTTCCCTGAAGCTGGTGATTTACATGACTCCTATTTTACCGTGGCTAAACAGGCCGAAGATGGCGCGCTTACCATAAGCCGCCGTGATGTTGCCTTTACGATTGTGTCTCCGGGTGAGACAATCTTGCCAGAGGACGCGCCTGCAACACTTGTTGCATCACCGCCGCCGCAAATGACTGAGGCAAACGCATCGCAGTGATGACGTACAGTAAAATAACTGGAGAGGTTAAATGATTAGTACATCGCTTATTCAGTCTACTGCTGAAATATTAATGGATAAGGCTGCGATTGAAATTCCGCAGGATTATCTGGATGGCCTGACACAAGCCGCCGATGCTGAGGATGGTGACTTATCATCATTTGTCTTGCAGGCGATGCTTGAGAATTATGCTGTTGCCAAAGAAGATAGGCGGGCGATGTGCGGTGATACAGGAACCCCGCGCTGGTATGTTAAAATGGGCAATGAAACCCAGATTGAAGGGGGGCCTATAGCGCTTGAAAATGCGCTGCGTCTTGCCACTGCAAATGCAACGGTGAATGTGCCACTGCGCCCGAACCGGGTTCACCCTCTGTGGCGAACAGACCATAATAATAATGTCGGTATTGGCGCACCAGAAATTGAATATGGGTTTGAGCCGGGCGGTGAATGGCTTGACCTGACAACAGTTCATAAGGGCGGTTTGTTTGGCACTGACTACCGGATGCTGTTTCCCTCAGACGGTATTGAGGGCATTAAGCGGTTTTATCTGGACTCCCTTGTTGCGTTTGGCAAACGGGGTCTTGCCTGCCAGCCTGCCATTATCGGCATTGGTCTTGGGGGGACAAAAGATAGCTGTATGGTACTGGGAAAGCGGGCTGCCTGCTTGCGTATTGTTGGTGATAGAAACCCTGACCCCAAGATTGCAGCCCTCGAAGATGAGTTCAAAGAGCTTGGAAATTCGATTGGTATGGGCGCCATGGGGTTTGTTGGAAAATCCATGGTGATCGACTGTAATATCGAGGTTGGATATTGCCATACTGGCGGTATGCAGATGTCAGTTCATGCCTTCTGCCTGTCATCGCGGCGGGCGGTTGCGCGAATTTATGCCGATGGACAGGTTGAATATAGAACTGATCCAGACTGGTTTACCCCCTATCAAAGACGGGAGAGTGTCACATGGGAAACGCAGGAAAGCTCCGCAAAGTCCGCTTAAGCACAACGCCGTCAGCTGAAGCACTTGCTGATTTGCGTCTTGGTGATATCGTTTATCTAGACGGGCTTATCTATACCGCACGTGAGGGCGTTTATATGCGTGCTCTCGAAGAGAGCGCTAACATCCCAATGGAACTACCGCAGCAATCAGCGGCTAATTTTCATTGCTCACCTGCGGCAACAATCAATTCAGACGGTACCTTTACCCTCGGGGCTGTTACGGCAACGGCCTCATTTCGGTTTGCCAAATGGTTGCCGGAATGGCTGGCTAAATCAGGCGCTAAGCTGGTGATCGGCAAAGGCGGTATGAGTAGTCAGGATTATAAGGATTATTTTGTACCTAATGGGGCCATCTATCTGAGTACGGTAGGATATGGCACAGGCGCTCTTTTGGGGCGCGGGGTGAAGTCGGTTAAGGAAGTTCACTGGCATGAAGAGCTTGGTATCGCGCAGGCAATGTGGGTGCTTGAATGCGAGAATATGGGCCCGTTTATTGTCGAGAGTGATAGCAAGGGTAATTCTCTATTCGAGCGGGAAAATGCAAAAATTGCTGAAAATCTTCACAAGGTCTATGAGGGAACCCGTCCGGCAACCCTGAAACGATTTGGTGAAACAGATGACCGGACAGATGAAGTTATAGGATAAAGGAACGGTTTTGCGAGAAGAGCTTGCAGGAGGATGCCTGACAGCTTTATATAATCATAGTTATCTGGCGCTGCTATAATGCGCCCATCAAGGAGAGATTCTGCTATGTTTGATACCATTGTGCCGCGCGGCGTTGACCAGCTAATGGCCCTAACTCAGGCCTTTCGCAAAGATGACCGTACACAGAAAGTCGACCTGATTGTCGGTGTCTATAAAGACGATACAGGCGGTGTGCCGATTATGAGTGCGGTCAAAAAGGCTGAAGCTCACCTTGTTGCTGCTGAAACAACGAAAAACTATGTCGGTGTTATTGGCGATGCGGAAGTTAATAGAATCGCACCGCAGCTGGTTTTGGGTGAAAACGCCCCTGCCATTATGGATAAAAGAATTGGCGCTGTTCAAACCCCCGGGGGAAGCGGCGCGCTTAAAGTCGGCTTTGATTTGATTAATTCAATTCGCCCGGGTGCCAAAGTATGGATGAGCCGGCCGACATGGGCTAATCATATGCCGATTGCGCGCGATGCCGGTATGCAGATTGATAGCTATCCGTATTTCCGCGAATCTGACAGAGGCCTCGATTTTGAGGCAATGATGGCTCATCTCGATGCAGAAGCTGTTGCAGGAGACGTCATCCTGCTTCATGCCTGCTGTCACAACCCAACAGGTGTTGACCTTGCAATGCCGCATTGGGAAGCTTTATGCAAACTCATTGTGGCGCGCGGTCTCGTGCCGTTTGTTGATAGTGCCTATCAAGGGCTTGGCACTAGCATGGAAGAGGATGTTGCTGGCTTGCGGCATCTTGCTGAACATGTGCCAGAAATGCTGATTGCAAGTTCGTTTTCCAAAAATTTCGGGATTTATCGCGAGAGATGTGGCGCGCTGACTGTTATTGCCAAAGATGAAGATAGTGTGCCACTTATTATGGCGGCATTACAGTCGGTCATTCGCTCAAACTATTCTATGCCACCGAGCCATGGCGCCCGTATTGTTGGCACGGTATTTGGCGATGCGGCATTGAAAGCTGAATGGGCAGAAGAGCTTGAAGTTATGCGCCAGCGTATTGCTGAAACGCGTGTTCTTTTGCGCGCTAAAATGGAAGAATTGCAGGTCACCTCTGATCTATCATTCCTAACTGACCAGCGCGGAATGTTTTCCTATACAGGCTTCACATCCGATCAGGTGAACCGGTTGCGCGATGAGTTTGGCGTTTATACAGCTGGAGATGGCCGGATAAATGTTGCAGGTGTAGGCTCAGAAAATATTGATTATGTTGCAAGCAGTTTTGCTGCTGTGATGCGCTCAGAGCACTAAAATAGTGAAGCAGGGTGGCTTGTTCATTAAAGTGTAACAGTGCCATGACATAATATATTATTGTTGGATATTATCCTGCTTCTTTAAAGGTCAATATTGATGATGCCTGCCTGAACACCCATAACGACAGCTTGAGTGCGTGTTTGCGCGCCAAGCTTCATTCGGACAGCAAAGCCGTGCGCTTTTGCTGTGTGAACGCTGATGCACATGGCTTCAGCCGTTTTTTTATCTGAAAAGCCTGTTGCCCAAAAATTGAGGGTTTCAAGCTCTCTCCGCGTGAGGTGAATCATCTTAAAGACTTACGGTACTGAGGCGTTTGGCGAAATTACCTAATCTGATAATGTACGGTAATAAAATTTACTCTCTATACGTGTATTTTATGATGCTTAAAAGAGCCATGTTAGACACCAAAATATCTGATGTCTTAACAGCTTGTAATGTTATGCCTCGTCAATAATGCTGAGCTTACTTCCAGAAACAAGGCCGATTTCACCCAGTATTTCCATGTTAAAATCATCAACACAGCCAACGTTGAAGCCCATACCGTCATCACGGCGGCGTTTATGATGTGTGTATATCCCGCATAATTTGCAAAAATAATGTTTTGCAACCTGTGAGTTCCATTCATACAAGCTGAGATTATCTTCACCACTTGTCAACGTGAACTGATCTTTTTCCATCAGCACCATAATAGCGCCTTTGCGTTTGCAAAGCGAACAATCGCAGCGCACGCCTTTTTCCACGTTACCTGATATCTCAAACGTTACAGCGCCGCAGTGGCACGAGCCTTTATGAGTGGTCATGGAATGTATCCTCTATTTTAGAAGTGTTGAAAACAAGTCTAATCTCACCTTACTAACTTTGCGCGATGCAGGCGATAAAAAAAGAGAAATGGTAATATCTCTATCGCGTAGATGGTTAATTTAGCGTGTTCAGCGCTGGTATAATCACTGTATCAAAAGTCTGTTTATCAATCGGGCCGGCATGGCGGAGAAGAACCGTTCTGTCAGCGTCTAGAAGGAATGTTTCCGGCACGCCATAAGCGCCCCATTGGCGAGCTGTCTGGCCTGTTTCATCCATAAAAACTGTCGAGAATGGATTGCCGAACTGGTCTAGAAATTGGGTGGTATCACCAGCCTTATCTTTGAAGGCAATGCCAATAATCGGTATCTGTTCAGACAAAGCTGATAAGGCGGGGGCTTCGGCGCGGCAGGGCGCACACCAGCTGGCAAAAAAATTCACCAGAACGGGACCGGTGCGCTTGTCACGCTGATTTGTTGTCAGCACCGGGAGCGCAAGGGCAGGGGCTGTCTTGCCGATTAGAATAGAGGGAAGCTGGCGGGTATCACGCGTCCCCATTATAGTTTCTTGTAAGGCAATTGCCGAGATAATCACAACCACGCAAAAAATAGCTAACGGAAGGATAAAAAGTAATCTGCGTCGCATCACACAGTATCCTCATGGTAAGGCAGAGGCGTTTTGCGCCGCCTGCCAAACGCAGCGATTGCGCCGCCCAATACCATGATAGCAGCCCCGCCCCATATCCAGCTGACAAGCGGTTTGTGATAAAGCCGGATGGTATATCCTTTGTCATCATCGCCATCTCCCAGAACAGCATAGACATCGCCCAAAAGAGAGCTTCTGATTGCAGCTTCGGTTGTGACTTGCTTTTCGGCTGGATAAAACCGTTTTTCAGGCATCATCATTGACAGGAAATTTCCCTCATCATCAAACAATGCAAGTTCTGCTGTCTGGGTCTGATAATTCGCGCCTTTTAAGCTTAAAATTTGTTTGAAAGTAATAGAGTAGGGCCCAAGGCTGATCACACTACCCGGCTGAACCCGCTGGATGGCTTCGCGTTGATAAAGGCCTTCACCAAGAGCGCCGGCAAGAAAAATAACCATGCCGAAATGAGCGCACCACATACCCCATTGAGGAGCAGGCAGGCTGAGTGTTCGCGCACCCAAGCCAGCAATCCGCCATGGTTTTAGACGCAAGATAATATCACTCACTATTGACGCCAGAAGCCAGATAGCAAGACTTATTCCGGCAAGTGCGGCTGGCTTAATCCCAAGGCTGAAACAAATAATCGCAGCAACACCCACCGAAAGGCCGCAGATAATAAATAGCAGTGATGCATGGCTGAGACGGCCNCGATGCCAGGCAAGCACTGGTCCAATCCCCATGAAGAATACAGCGATCCCCATTACAGGAGAAAATGTGGCAGCAAAATAGGGCGGCCCAACTGTAATCCGCGCCCCTGTCATAACCTCAAGCCCCAGCGGATAGAAGGTGCCGAGCAATATAATGGCAGTCGATACAAGCAGCAGAGCATTATTAATCAGCAGGCCCGTCTCACGACTTACCATGAAGGAGGTTGTATTTTTGGCGGCAAGCTGAGGCCCACGCCAGACATAAAGACATAAGGGCAGGCCAATAGCCAGCATCAGAATACCCAGAATAAAAACCCCGCGCGCCGGATCAGACGCAAAGCTATGAACCGATGTGAGCAGCCCTGAGCGTACAATAAATGTACCGATAAGAGATAGCGAGAAGCCCAGAATAGCGAGCAGGACGGTCCAGCTCCGAAATCCTTCTTTTGCAGCAACAACATTTGTTGAGTGAAGCAGCGCCGTTGCGGCAAGCCATGGCATAAGAGACGCATTTTCAACCGGGTCCCAGAACCACCAGCCGCCCCAACCAAGCTCATAATAAGCCCACCAACTGCCAAGCGCGATACCTGCGGTAAGGGCGCACCATGCAGCTGTAATATAGGGTTTTAGGGCCTGCGCCCATATCTTGTCGATGCGTCCGTCAAGCAAGCCAGCAACAGCAAAAGCAAAGGCCAGCGATAAACCTACATAGCCCAGATATAATGTTGGCGGATGCAGAGCAAGCCCGACATCCTGCAAAACCGGATTAAGACCCTGTCCATCAATCGGGGCAGGCGATAATCTCTCAAACGGATTTGAGGTGAAAAGACTAAAGCTAAGGAAGGCTATACTTACCATCGCATGGATTGCCAGAATACGGCTATGTGTTGTTCTGCTAAGCGCGCGTGAGCTGCAGGCAAAGACAGTCCCGTAAAGAGCCAGAATAACACACCACAGAAGAAGGGAGCCTTCATGATTGCCCCAACTTCCCGAAATTTTATACAGCATCGGCTTTAGTGAATGAGAATGCTGGGCAACCAGTGCAACCGAAAAATCCGATGTTATAAAGGTAACGAGCAGGCAGGCAAACGATATTATAATACCAGCAGCGCTGAGTAACTGTAATGGCACAGCAAGCCGCATATAGTCATTCAAGCCAGCATGATAGGTTGCGATAAGCGGCACACTTGCCTGCAAGATACTAGTAACAAGGGCAATGATAAGAGCAAAATGACCTATTTCTGCTATCATTGTGAGGCTCCATCAGATGGTGCATCACCCTGCCATAGCCCTTTTTGCTTCAGGCTATCTGCAACTTCACGGGGCATATAAGTTTCATCATGCTTGGCAAGGACGATATCAGCAATAAAGATATCACCCGTGAACCGGCCCTCAGCGATAATACCCTGACCTTCACGGAATAAATCTGGCAGCGCGCCATCATAGCGTACCGAGATATCGTCTATTTGGTCTGTTAAGATAAAGGTTGCTGATAGCCCGTCAATATCTGCCGAGCCGTCCTTTACCAAACCGCCGACCCTAAGACGCTTGGCTGACAGATGTGTTTCTTCAATATCTGAGGGGCTGTAGAAATAGACAATATTTTCCTTCAGCGCCGAAAGCACAAGAAATACAGCAAGGCCGAGCACCATCAAGGCCCCAAAGGTCAGAAATAATCTGCGTGTTTTTGCTGTCATTACGGTTCCAGAACTATGCCAGTTAGACGCTGTGCTTATGACGTTTTTTACCGCAGAGTGCAATCGGCTATTTTGCCGCGGAGCCCTGTTAGATAAGGGCGGTTAGCGTGCCGCTTCATAAACGCCGCGTGCAATAGCGCGCGCCATACAGACTGAGGCAGCATGGCATAGCTGCATCATAAGTTCAGCTGTGATAGGCCCGTCATGCTCGCCCGTTGCCGCAGTAAAGACCAAATCGCCATCAAATGGTGTATGTGCAGGAACAAGTGCACGGGCAAAGCCATCATGAGCGGCAATGCTGAGCCGTTGGGCGCCTGCTTTATCCAGCTTTGCATCAGTGGCAATAATAGCGATTGTTGTATTTTCCTGCGCTGAAACTGATGTTTTGATACCCGGCACGGCAAGTCCATTAACAGCAGAAGGAAGACCTTTGCCGCCAAATTCTGCGTGCATCTCAAAAGGAGCTGCCCAGAAATGCCCGCCATCTGGTGTAGCCGCTGAGCCAACAGCATTCACAGCCACAAGAGCGCCGATATGTATCCCGCCTTCAAGCAGGAGAGAGCATGAGCCAAGCCCGCCTTTGCGCGTGCCGGCTTGCGCGCCTGTTCCAGCCCCAATATTGCCAAGGCTGAATTGCAATGCAGCGTTATTCAGCGCTTCTTGGCCAAGGCGCTGATAGGTGGCGTCAGGCCAGTTCTTCTGACCACCATTATTCAAATCATATAAAATGGCTGTTGGGACGATGGGAACGGAGTGACCACCAACCTGATAGCCACGACCTGCCTTACGAAGCGCTGTTCTTACCCCGTCTGCGGCCGCCAGACCAAAGGCTGAACCACCAGACAGCACAAGTGCATCAACCCTATCAACGAGCTTGTCAGGGGCTAGCAGGTCTGTTTCAGCCGTGCCGGGTGCGCCGCCCATAATATGAACCCCCGCAACAAAGGGCTGTGGGGAGGTCAGGACGGTTACGCCTGTGCGCACATCATGGTCTTCGGCATTGCCGACCAGTATCCCGGGGACATCTGTTATGAGATTGCGCTGGCCTGATCTGGAAAACAGCATCTGTTATGACCTTCATATTCACAAAAAAAAGGACGTCTGCTTATGCTAGCGCGTCTGTTTCATCAAGTGCAATATTATCGATTAATCTTGTCGCACCAAGGCGAGCAGCACCAAGGATGCGAATAGGTGTTTGCAGGTTATTCTGAACAGGTTTCAGCGTGACAGCATCACAGATTTCAAGGTAATCAACCTCATCAAAGCCAGCATTTTGTAATGCGCGGCGTGCATCAGCAATGACCAGCTCCTGAGTATCGCCTTGTCTAACTCGCTGTGCAATGATGCAGAGCTGCTGATAAAGTTGCGGGGCAATGGATAATTGATCAGCAGAAAGATAATGATTGCGCGATGATAAGGCCAGCCCGTGCGTATCGCGCACAGTAGCGGCCCCAATGATATCTATTTGCAGATCAAGGTTGCGTGCCATCTGGCGTACAACACTTAATTGCTGAAAGTCTTTTTCACCAAAAATAGCACTATGGGCTGGGACATGCTGGAACAGCTTCAAAACAATTGTCGCAACACCCGTAAAGAAATGCGGCCGTGTGAGGCTTTCTAGCCCATCTGCTGCGCCGGCGGGCACAATCATTGTGCTATGCTGGTCATCATACATCGAAGACGGCGCATAGACAGCATGGCACTGTCCGGTCTGCGCCAGTTTCTGTACATCATCATCTAGGGTGCGCGGATATTTATCGAAATCTTCATTTTCGCCGAATTGAGACGGATTGACGTAAATTGAAACGACAACTTTGTCAGCCCGCAGCGCAGCTTGCTGAACCAGCGACAGATGGCCTTCATGTAGGCTACCCATAGTTGGGACAAGCGCAACACTCAGTCCGGCCTCTCGCCAGCGCGCGACCTCATCCTGCATGCCAGATTTTGTGTGGATAATATTAATCACAAAAAAGCTCTGTTATGCCCTTCGCGATGCGCGTCCGAGAGGACATGGGTTGGATATGTGGCTGTTAAGCCACGCCGACAAGCAGTTACCGTCTACCTGATGGGTAAGGGTTTACGCCTGGCTGACAGAATGTCAACAGGTGAGGCGCTTGCTAGCGATAATCTTCATATGATTTTTCTTCAATGAGGGTTGAGCCTGTTGCAAGATTAATCTGTTTTTTAACCTCTGCCCGCTTATCATTGGTAACATAGACTGCGCGTGCCAGCGCAATAAAAGCCTCGCCGAAATCCTTGGCATATTCTCTTTCTCGAATATCGTCTTCAATATCCCATAATGCCTCATTAATATCCTTAAGTTCAGCAACCAGCGCTTTAATGCTAGCTGTATTTAGCGCATCGTGCGTGACCAGCGGGCGAAGGGTATCAAGCTCTGCTGTTACATTGGCTAGTTTCTCAGCATCCAAAATCCGTTCTGCCTTAATCTCGAGGATTGTTATTTTATCCATGATTTCGCCGACTGATACAGGAATTGACAGAAGCATCTTATGGTCTTTCTTTACAGCTTGTGATGGTTTTGGATAAAGGAGGATAGTTTCTATTCGGGACAGCTTTTAAAATGGTATGATGTGAGGTTATAAAGATCAGCTAGTATATTTGCAAAGCCTGTTATGGGACAATGCAGAAATATCGCCAGCAGAGATGGGCCAGCAGAGATGATGAGGAGAAGTGTTTAAATGCAGACGGTAAAGCTCATTGCCTTTGTTAGTGGCGGTATTGGTGACCAGCTCTATCATTTTACGCAAATGCGCGCTCTTGCCGGAACAACAACCTCTGGAACCATTGATATTGGCTGTATTCATGCCCCTATCATGAAACGTATTGCTGCGGGCTGTGACTGGATTGGCAAGATTATCGATATCTCGCCATTACGCAGACTAGCAGCCCCTGTTGGGTTTCTTGCAGCTGTTCGTGACGTAAGAGAGGGCGGATATTCAGATGCATGGTTTATGCATAAATCGGGCAATTTTAAAATTGCTGCCACTCTTGCCGGCATTCCTGCGCGTCATGGGTTATGTGCAACCTGGTTCGATAGATGGGTTGTAGATACGCCTATTTTTCTTCATGAAGGGGGCGGGCGCCGTAAATCATGGGGCCATATACCTTTTATTGGCGCGATTGATGAATGTTTGACAACAAAAGGGCTCGTGCTGAATGACAAATATCCTCCGATAGGTAGCTCTGCGAACTGGACAGATGAGGTTGCCAGATGCTTGGCGCACCTGCCGCGCCCGCTTGTCGTTGTCAATCTTTTCGCTGCTGATACTGCGCGTCGCTGGCCACTTGAGCATGCTGCCACTGCGTTAAAACAGGTACTGACCCATTATAATGGCAGTATTGTGCTGAATACAGGACCAGATGCGCGCGAATATCACGCGCAAGCCTATGCCATGATTGCAAAAGACGAAATGTCCGAACGAGTCGTGGATACCGCTGCTTTGTGGCGAGGCATAGAACAGGATATTGCTCTTTATCATTTGGCAGACGCCTATCTTGGCGTTAATAGTTTTTCTGCAAATCTTGCGATGAATTGTAATTTAAAATCGGCAGTTCTGTTTCCTACAGATGGCGATATTCTGAATTATCGCAGTGATAATGCGCCGCTTGTGCCAGCGACCTTAACCAGCAAGACAGAGCGACCATGCTTGACAGATATCACTTCTGACCAGATCATCTCTGCTCTTGGCAGGCTTCTGGCTCATTAGCCTGAAGCTCAGATAGTGTGTGCCTGATTAACGGGCTTTTTTATCAAAGGATAATACAATGATTCTTTTCTCATCTCCGGCCTCTCCGTTTGGTCGTAAAATTAAGCTCGCCCTTTATGCTACGGGTATGCAGAATAATGTCGATGTTCGGGTTGGTGATACTGGTGACCCGGAGTCTGAGTTTAAAAAGCTGAATCCGCTCGGAAAGCTTCCAACCCTGTCAGCGAACGGCATGCCGCTTTATGATAGCCGTGTTATTATGGAGTTTATCGATAGTGAAGCCGGTGAAAAAAGTCCGCTATTTCCAGCATCAGGACCGAAGCGCTTTAGCGTCCTCACAAAGGTTGCGCTTGCTGATGGCGCCATGGATGCCGCTATTCTAATGGTATATGAGGGACGGTTCCGCACAGCAGAACAGCGTGTTGAGAGTTTTGTTGACTATCAGAGGGGTAAGATTGAGCGCGCGCTTGTGGCTCTTGCTGAGCAGACTGGCAGTTATCAAAATGGGGCAACCCCTGATGCAGCAGAAATCAGTCTTGCTTGCCTGCTAGATTATCTGGATTTACGGGCACTTGTGGAGTGGCGTGAATTTGCGCCGTCTCTAGAAGCTTGGATAACAGACTTTGCCGCTCATGCAGCAGGGTATCAGGCAACATTGGCGCCGGACATGCCGCCTGCACCTTGGCGTAATGCGCGTTAACATATAACCAACTGCGTTACGCAAATGGCGTTAAAAAAAATCAGGGCCGTCCTTTATGATTAAAAGGGCGGCCCTGAGATAAGCGCTGCGAGGTTTAGTGACGTCTGTCATTTTCTCTGGGGGGAGGGCAGACAGGCAGCACTATCTCGGGCGCAAAACAATGAAACCAAAATGTTTCATCGTTAAACACATTGCATTAGTGAAAACTAGGCAACGTTATCCTGCTCTGACTTATCAGACCATGACCGAACATAATCATTGATTTCAGAGCGTGTGATGCCGATTTGGCCCAATGAATGATCGTCAAGACGGCTTAGTGCACTGCGCGCTGAAGATGTCTGAACCCAGTTTGTTAACCGGTTGAATAGGCCAGGTGTATTGTCATTTGATACTGTTGTCTGTGTCATAGTGAAATCCTTTTTAAGACATAGTCGGATCTGTCGCATGGAGGAGAAGCGGCAAGCCCATCATATAGATGTGATTTGTGGTTATGTGGTTATGGGGACGGGGTCTGAAATCGGTACAGGCGGCGTTCTCATAATAGGACATATAGGCTGACCTAATTGATTTGTAAAGTGTTAAAAAACAATGTCTTGAAAATGTCATAAAAAGAAATTTTCATATAAAAAATCGAGTTTTCTGATTTAAAATGTACGATTTTGATCGAAAGTTGGTAATTTTATTTCCTTTTGATGGGCGGGGTTTTATCTCTGCGTGATGAAGCGCTTCTTTTTTTGAAAAAAAAGGGGGTGTGTCGCGGTGCTTTTATCTAAATCTGTTTGGTTTAGGTGTCTTTTTACGGGTGACGCAGGGGCGCATCTCGCATTATTGTTTCAGTATATTAGGCAATGCCGGGAATGATGCCGGGAATGATGCCGGGAAAAATACTGGAAATAATGGTGGCAATAATATGAGTGAAGCTGCGGGTGCTGATGGGCGGGCCATTGAGTTTGTGTGCCGGGCATGTCTTGCATCGGGGTATCTGGGCGGCATTAACAAATTAACATCATGTCTTCAGTGCGGCTCACCCCGGATTGTTGCCCATGAAGAGCTTTTTTCGCTGACTATCGCTCATCTGGATTGTGATGCTTTTTATGCCTCAGTTGAAAAACGCGATAATCCGGATTTGCATGATAAGCCGGTTATTGTTGGCGGCGGGTCGCGCGGCGTTGTGGCAGCNGCCTGTTATATTGCCCGTCAATATGGCATCCGTTCGGCCATGCCAAGCTGGCAGGCGAAGCGGGCNTGTCCCGAACTCATCATCATAAAACCGCGGATGGCGCATTATAGTGCGGTAGGTAGTGCGGTCAGGGAGGCGATGAGCTCTTTGACCCCGCTGGTTGAACCGCTATCAATTGACGAAGCCTTTCTTGATTTGTCTGGCACAAACCAACTGCATAGGAAATGTCCGGCAGAAGCGCTTGCAGCCCTGCAGCAGACAATACTCAAAGATGTAGGCATTACGGTCTCTGTAGGTCTGGCCGCAAATAAATCACTGGCAAAGATAGCATCTGATCAGGATAAGCCGGATGGGTTTTATGTAATCGGAGCACAAGAAGCGCCAGCATGGCTCGCTGATAAGCCGGTTAATATTTTATTTGGCATGGGCAAAACATCTACCGCGCGCTTGGCTGCTGAAAATATCCAGACATGCGGCCAGCTTCTTGCGGCGCCTGAATATTTACTAAAACAGCATTTAGGGCGTGATGCTGGCCGAATAACTGCGCTTGCCCGCGGCGAAGATAGGCGGCCTGTAACCCCGCACCGTGCCGCCAAAAGTATTTCATCAGAAACAACCTTTAGCCATGATATATCAGATAAGGATGAGTTGATTGCGATTGCAGATACACTCATCCTTACCGTGTCACGCCGGCTAAAGCAGAAAGACCTTTATGGCGGGCGGATTACGCTTAAGCTGAAACAGACTGACCACCGGATATTGACCCGCAGTGCGCCGTTATCGCCCCCGACTGATAAGGCACATAGAATTCTGGATGAAGTCATAACACTTCTATCAGGTGAAGTTGGCCCGCGTAAATTCTATCGATTGCTTGGTGTTGGTGTTGATGCTCTTCAGCCTGCTGGCGGCGCTGGGTTGCTTGACCTGATGGATGAGGGGGCGCAAAAACAAGATAGTCTAGAACAGGCGCTAGATCAGCTCTATGACAAGCATGGTGATGCAGCGATTATTTCAGGGCGCAGATTTGCGCAAGGCTATGTAAAACCGACAAAGAAGTGATGAGGCAGCGTTATGAGCAGAGCAGCAGGGCATTCTTTATTTTTCTATGGCAGTTTGCGCGCCCATGAGGTGCGGGTTGCTGTTTTGGGAGAAGATTTCAAATCTGAGCAGATGCAGGATGCAAGTTTAGCGGGATATGAGCCGCGCTGTGTGGTTGGCGCGCATTATCCGATGCTTGCTGAATATAAGGACGGGTTATCTATCGGGCTTCTGGTCAAAAATGTCTCTGATGAGGCTCTGCGGATGCTAGATGAATTTGAGGGGGTGCATTATCATAGAGCGCTGGTTGATGTGCGTATCACTGGCGGAAGTCACCGGGCTGAAATTTATCGTCCCGATGAAGCGCTGGTCGCGGGAGGTGTTTGGCATTATGATGCGTGGCGATTGAATGATATGGCATCATTTTTTGCTGATGATTTTGAGCTTTCTGGCGTTACTGCGCCACGACCCCTGCCTATTAAGACTTCTGCCCCTCAAGACCTCTAAGCATTCACAAGGTAATCGAGATGATGTTAGGCATGTTTGATGCGCTGATGACGCAAGGGTTTCTTGCGAATGCAGATTTGTTATTCTGGTTTATCTGCGGGCTTTCTGTTTTTCTGGTTGCGATTGCCAAATCAGGGTTTGGCGGCTCGATGGGTGCGCTGTCTGCCCCGCTTCTCTTAACGCTATTGCCGGCCAAGACAGCGTTGGCTATTTTACTGCCGCTTTACCTTGTTTGTGATGTCTGGGCTGTGATGATATGGCATCGTTTTGCTGTTCGCCGGTTTCTTATCATTATGGTGGTTGCTGCGGCTATCGGGCAGTATTTAGGCTATTTATTATTCGCCTATATTGATGATGGCGCATTGAAAGCTGTTATTGGTGTTGTTGCTCTGGTTACGGCAGCCCGTTATTTCTGGCGGATAGTAAAGCCGGTTTTTGATGTCAGAGCGGCAGCACGGCGGCGGCTGTTACGCAAAAAATTTACCCAGCGCGCTGTGTTCTGGAGCGGCTTATCTGGATTTTCCAGCTTTGTATCTTTAACAGGCGGGATTCCGGTTCAGGTATTAATGCTTCCGCTTCGCTTGCACCGGTTTTTTCTGATTGGCACGCTGGCTTATTATTTCTTTTTTATCAATCTTCTTAAACTGCCCTTCTTTTTTAATCTGGAAATGCTGACACCCCAGACGCTTTTTGTCAGCGTTTGTATGCTACCCCTTATTCCGCTTGGCGTAGTGGCGGGAAAATGGATGGCAACAAAGCTCTCTGATAAATGGTTTTATCATATCTCGCATATCGCACTTGCACTTCTTGGGCTGCGACTTGTTATTGGCTGGTTGATGTCCTAAGTCACACGTAAGCAACATTTTATATCTCATCTAAAGGGCATTATTTATGCGGTGGAGACATCTTCTTATAGCTGTTGGTATTATCCCGGCACTCATTCTATATATGGCGCTCTGTATGATGGCTGCAGATATTTTTGTTGGCTGGCACTGGATAACTGACGTTGTTTTTTATCTGGTGGCAGGCTTGGTATGGCTTTATCCGGTAGGACCCATTATCAAATGGTTAGCTAATCACGAAGCAGAATAGATGTGTCTGGCTGACTTTTGGGTCGCCCCCTGTTCTTTTGATGTCGATTTCGAACGAAAATCTGGACTTTTAAAGTTTAGGGTTTCACTCTGATGCTATCATGTTTTGGCAGCTCTTTTTGAACTAAAATGGGGTTAAATATTTAGATGTCACGCTATTCTGCATGGCAAATCGTGAAACAGGGACTGACCGGCAATAAAAGCTGGGAGCCTGCCTGGCGCGATGCCTCTCCTAAATCATCTTATGATGTCATTATTATTGGCGGCGGCGGACATGGTCTGGCAACAGCCTATTATCTGGCAAAAAACCATGGCATTACCAATGTTGCTGTGATTGAAAAAGGCTGGATTGGCGGCGGTAATGCTGGCCGTAATACAACGATCGTGCGTTCCAATTATTTTATGGAAGGCAATACAGAATTCTACGAGCATTCCTTGAAATTATGGGAAAACTTATCGCAGGAATTGAACTATAATGTGATGTTCAGCCAGCGTGGGCACCTAAATCTGTTTTTCACGCCCGGGCAGCGTGATGCTATGATTCGTAAATATAATATTATGCGCCTGAACGGTATTGATGGCGAGTTGCTTGACCGCGATCAGTTGATGAGTAAAGTACCGCACCTCAATTATAGCCAAGAGGCGCGCTTACCCATCCTAGGTGCTTTGTATCAGGGACGAGCCGGAACAGCCCGTCATGATGCCGTCAATTGGGGATATGCGCGGGCTGCCTCAAACCTTGGTGTTGATATTATTCAGAATTGCGAAGTGACCGGCTTTATCAGCAATGGAGGCCAGCTTGTCGGTGTTGAGACAAGCCGCGGTGAAATTCGGGCTGAGAAAGTCGGTATGGCAGTTGCAGGCTCAACCTCGCTTCTGGCCCATAAGGCCGGTCTTGGCAGACTGCCAATCGAAAGTCATAAGCTGCAGGCCTTTGTCTCGGAGCCAATTAAGCCGTTTCTGGACTCAGTTGTTGTTTATGGCGTTGGACATGGTCATTTCTATATCAGCCAGTCTGATAAGGGCGGTATGGTCTTTGGTGGTAATCTTGATGGCTATAATTCCTATGCCCAGAAAGGTAATCTGCCGCTTTATACTGATGTTGCAAGCTGCGCTATGAACATGATGCCAGCGCTTGGCCGGGTTAAGCTGCTGCGTCAATGGGCAGGGATTATGGATATGTCGATGGATGGCTCTCCTTTCATTACCAAAACCGATATTAACGGGCTGTATCTGAATGCTGGCTGGTGTTATGGCGGCTTTAAAGCAACGCCGGCATCGGGCTGGTGTTTTGCCCATACGATTGCGCATGATGCGCCGCATGATGTTAATAAACTATTAACGCTTGATCGCTATAAAACAGGACATATGCTGGATGAATCCGGTCATGGTCCTTACCCGAAATCGCATTAGGAGCGGCGCGCTATGTTGAGATTAGATTGCCCGGTATGCGGACTTCGTGACCATGATGAATTTACCTATCTTGAAGATGGCAGCATTACCTATCCAAAGCTGACCAATGAAAATCAGGATGATTGGTTTGATGCTGTTTACTTGCGCGAAAATCCACGAGGGCGTCATGTTGAAAAATGGCATCATACCTTTGGATGCCGGACGGTCCTGTTGGTAGAGCGCGATACGCTTACCCATGTTATTGGCAAGATTAAGCCAGCTCATCCCAAAATAGCAGCAGCGCTCAAACAGCCTGCTACTGCAAAAAAACGGTCTTAGAGGAGGCGGATATGACAGGGTCACGTTTTGCTTCTGGCGGTCTGATAGACCGCAAAAAACCAATTACATTTCAGTATGACGGCATGCGAGTGCAAGGCTTCGCGGGCGATACAATAGCCTCAGCCCTGATGGCATCTGGGCATCAGATAGTCGGGCGTTCCTTTAAATATCACAGGCCACGCGGCATCAATTCGGCAGGCCCTGAAGAATCAGGGGCGCTGTTTACAGTTGGAGATAACGCGCACCGGACTCCCAATGTCAAAGGCACGATTGCTGAAATTCATGATGGTCTTATTGTCAGGTCACAAAATGCTTTTCCAAATGTTCGTTATGATGTAGGGGCTGTAAATGGCCTGATTGCACCGTTTCTTACGGCTGGGTTTTACTATAAAACCTTTGTTGGTCCTTTTTCAGGAACGCGTTTCTGGATGATGTTTGAATATTTCATCCGTAAAGCAGCTGGTCTTGGTGTTGCATCACGGGATGCAGACCCTGCTACTTATGATATTGCCCATCATCATTGCGATATATTAGTGGTCGGGGCCGGGCCGTCTGGTCTCTGGACGGCGGTTCAGTTAGCAGAAGCTGGGCAGTCTGTTATGCTGGTAGAACAGGATTTCGCCTGTGGCGGGCAGCTTTTGTCCCGGAATAATGCACGGGATGCTGCTTTTATTGCTGAAATGCAGTCGCGCCTGACGCGGGCCGGTGGCCGGATTATGGTCCGGACAACAGCCTTTGGGCTGTATGATGGTCTTGTGACAGGATTGGTTGAACGGGTTACAGACCATTTAAGCGCGCCGCATGAAAGCCTGCCGCGGGAAATTTTCCACATTGTCAGACCGCAACAGATTGTGCTTGCCTCAGGGGCATTGGAACGCGGCTTGGCCTTTGGCAATAATGACCGGCCAGGGGTTATGCTTGCTCATGCTGTAGCGCGCTATGCTGGCCGTTTTGGTGTTTCAGCAGGTCAGTCATGTATTATGGCAACCAGTCATGATGGCACTTATGATGACGCTCTGCAGCTCGCCGAAGCCGGTATGCAAATATGCGTGCTTGATGCGCGGCCCTGTCATACCGATGCACAGGAAGCTGCCAAGCGGGTTGGACTTGATATCCTGTTTGAAACAGTGCCGGTTCAGGTGGCTGGCGGCAGGGGTGTTGCCGGTCTTGAGGTCGGTATGTGCGATAGTGATGGTGTAGTTCACTCAGATAATAGAATGATTGGCGCAGATGTTGTTGGGATGTCTGGCGGATATTCACCCGTTGTGAATTTGCTCTCGCATCGCGGGGTTAAGCCTGTATGGGATGCCGATATTCAAGCATTCCGGACTGGCCCAACGACTGAAGCTATTCAGGTTGTGGGGTCTGCAGACGGATTTTATGATAATGAGGCATGTCTAGCCTCAGCTGATGTGGCTGTATCACATATTTTGCGGCCCCGCAGACGGGACGCAGAAACAGATATTTTCCGCGGCTGGCAAACACCTGCTATGCCGCTATTTGAAATTAACATTCAAGGGCGCTCACTGAAAAGCTTCATCGACCCTCAGCATGATGTCACAACAGCCGATATCCGCCAGGCTCATTCAGAAGGCTTTGTGTCTGTTGAGCATATGAAGCGATATACAACCCTCGGCATGGCAACAGATCAGGGACGTATGGGCAACATACTTGGACTGGCAACAATGGCTGAGGCGCGCAATATGCCGATTGCTGAGAGCGGCATTACAACATTTCGCCCACCCTTTACCCCGGTCTCTATCGGGGTGCTAGCGGGACGCTCATCAGGTGCTGATTGGTGGCCGACGCGGCGCACGCCCATGCATGATACCCATCTTAGCGCTGGCGCTGCTATGATGGATGCAGGATATTGGAAGCGCGCATGGTATTATCCACAAAATGGCGAGACAATGGATGATGCCTACATAAGAGAAGCTGCTATTGTGCGTCAGACCGTTGGCATGGTTGATGTATCTACTCTGGGCAAAATTGCCATTCAGGGACCAGATGCAACTGAATTTTTAAATCAGATTTATATTAATGCCTTTGCCAAACTTCCGGTTGGTAAGGCGCGCTACGGTATTATGCTTCGTGATGATGGCCATGTCATGGATGATGGCACAACATGGCGGCTGTCTGATGATGAATATTTCATGACAACAACGACTGCACAGGCCGGACCTGTGATGTTGTTCCTTGAAGAGTTGCTTCAGACCCGGATGACAAACCTTGAGGTGCATGTAAGCTCAGTTTCTGATTACTGGGCCGGTATTGCTGTGGCAGGCCCTTTGGCGCGTCAGGTGCTCACCGGCGCATTGCCAGCGCTTGACTGGTCAAATGACGCCTTTCCTTTTATGGGGGTGCAGTCGGCTGAGCTTAACCTCGGCGGAGCAGTAATACCGTTCCGTGCGGCGCGCATTTCGTTTTCAGGTGAACGGGCATGGGAAATCTATGTGCCGGCTGATTTTGGTAATGTTGTCTGGGCGCATTTAGCAGAACATGTCGCATTAGCCGGGGGCTCTCCTTATGGGATGGAAGCGCTCGGGACGCTCAGAATTGAAAAAGGGCATGTGACCGGCGCAGAGCTTGATGGCCGCGTTACGCTAGAAGATGCTGGCTTTGCAAGGATGGCGTCCAAGACAAAACCTTATATTGGGTCTGTATTACGCAAACGTCCCGGCCTGATGGATGAGGCTCGGCCGCGCCTTGTCGGGATATTCCCGAAAGACAGAAGTAAGCAATTCGGCACTGGTGCAATTTTGTGTGAGCCGGGTGCTGTTTCTGGCTTTGGCAAAGGCTGGATAACAGCTGTCACCCATTCACCTGCGTTTGGTCACTGGATAGGCTTAGGGTTCGTGTCTGGTGGATATGACGCATGGCACGACAAGACGGTAATGATTGCTGATCCAGTCCGCGGTGTAACAATTGAGGGTGAAATTGTAAGCCCGCACATGTTTGATCCAGAAGGGGGCAGACAAAATGGGTAAGCAGACAGCCCTTCACGGACACCTTCCAGACGGTGATTCTGGCCTTATTAGCAAGGCTGGCCCGCAAGTGACGGTTAGTGAAATTACAGATATGAACCTCTTTCAGCTCTCGGCGTTTTCCCGTCAGATGAAAGAGTGTGCCGCTTTTCTGAACAAGCATAGTGGCATCGCTAGCTTGCCAGCATTGTCATCATCCATCCGTGGCACAGCGGTTGTGGTGATGCGGGCTGAGCCAACAAAATTCTGGGTCGCATCACGCCAGTCAGTAATGACGACGCTGCCGGCAAATGGGGCAATGTTCTATCCTACTGATATGACAGGCAGCAAGACAGTTATAAGAGTGTCAGGGCCGGCGGCTCGGACAGCGCTAAATAGGATGTGCGCGCTTGATCTAGCCGTAGCACAAGGTGCGTTTCTGGCAACCGGAATGCATCATGTGCCGGTCCATATATATTGCCGGAGCAAGGCTGTCTTTGATGTGATGATCCCGCGCAGTTTTGGACTCAGCATTACGCATAGCCTGTGTGAGACATCCCAGCAATTCGGGCTTCGGGTAACAGCACCTACACGCTGGACATTACCGCGTCTCTAGGGCATTTTAAGCAGGTCTATTGTCTATCATAATCTAACAAAAAAAAGAGTGTTGCTGTTATGCCGGAGGGAGTGAGCCGCCCGCACCAGTATGTTCTGGAGATGGGGGCTGAAATGATGGCCCATTATGGTCTTTCAGGATGGCGTTTGCGCCTCGACCATGCACGCCGGCGTGCGGGCCAGTGTGATTACACGAATAAAATCATCTCTCTTTCGCGGCATTATGTGCGCTATGCCGAAGAAAATCATATTCGCGATACATTGCTGCATGAAATAGCCCATGCGCTTGTTGGCCCCTTTCATGGTCATGATGCTGTCTGGCGAAAGAAAGCTCGTGAGATCGGCTGTACAGCTACGAGATGCCATACTCTTACCTTTTCACATGCAAAGTGGAAAATGCGCTGTCCGAACGGCTGTTTTGAGGCAGAACGGCATCGCCGCTCGCAAAATCTTGTCTGTGCAACATGCCGCGCTAGGGTTGAGTTTCAGCTCAATCATGGTGAGACGTGACGGGTGCCTGCTTTGTTCTTGGTGATGCGCGCGTGCAGGCTCTCAGCGAAGCTGTTCAGGCATTACATGATACGCCTTACATAAGCTGCCCTTTTTTTACCGAAGATGAAATTCAGCAGCTGCGCAAAGATGTGNTAGCGATGCCATTCAGAGACGCGCAATCTGTAGTTGGNAATGGCGTCTATCAGGATTTCGAAGTTTGCTTTCCGGCGCCGCGTATCGCAAGCCTTGATGCGGTCGCCTCTCTGCTTGAGGATGGTTTGAACCAGATTGGCCAGCAAACCGATTTATTTGAAAGCGATATAGCGCTTAGCGACTGTGCTGTGCAACGCTACCGGGCGCACTCACGCGGTATAGGAATTCATAAAGACGGACTTCGCTACCGTAATATCGTCATCATCATAACGCTGGCAGGTACATCAACATTATATGGCTGCACGGCCCGTAATGGGGCAGGGCGGCAGGTGATAGATGATAGCCCAGGGCACCTTGTTCTTCTAGCAGCACCGGGCTTTAAGGGGTTGGCGTCTGCTGCAGACCGGCCTTTGCATGGGGTAGATAAGGTTACCGGTGGCAGGCTGTCTATTGGCCTGCGGTGTGAGCGGCAGTAGAGGACTAGCCGAAATGCTAATGCAGGTAGATGTCCTTGCCACGGCGCCAAAACAATGTCACTGTTTAGGATAAGGCGCACCATGTGCCATTCTCCTGCGGCAGCGTGTTTATGTGGTCGTGCTGCCCAGCTACCAGTTATGAGATGTGGTGCCCGACCCACTCGTTAAGGAGGTAGTTCTGTGGTCATTACCGTTTCAGGAAAAAACGTCGATACTGGTATCGCTTTTCAAGAGCATAGTCGTGATAGGCTTACTGATGTCGTCTCAAAATATTTTCAAAATGCTGTTAGTGGACATGTCACTCTCGATAAAGATGAGGCCATGTTTAGGGTGCGTATCCGTGTTAACCTAACCAATCGAATGGAAATGGAAGCAACGGGAAGTGCGCGCGATGCAAATGCTGCGCTGGATATGGCTCTTGAACATGCAGAAAAAAGACTGAGGCGACATAAAAGACGGCTTAAAAATCACCGTCCAGCACCTGAACAGGATGAAATTTTACAAGTGCCAATGGCGATTTATGCTGGTGTTGATAGTCGCCCCGATGAGGGTGTCGATGAGCCGGAAGCTGACGAAGATGAAGCCCTGCCGGTAATCGCAGAATTATCCTATGAAGTTGAAATACTGAGCGTTGATCAGGCTGTTATGCGGCTCGAATTAAGCCGTGAGCCGTGCTTGTTATTCCGGCATGCAGGCCATCTGGGCCTTAATATGGTCTATGTTCGAGCAGATGGCACAATTGGCTGGGTAGACCCACGCGGCACCCGTCAGCTTGCCACCTCAAACGGCATTTCATCACAGGCAGAGGATGTTGCCAACACTCATTAAGTCTCAGATGCATTAAGCTTCGGTCGCTGGCAGGTTCAGCCCCATTAATTGCCAATTTCCACCGGCAGGCGTTAGGCTGCCTGTTACCGGTGGCTCTGGCGGCAGATAATCAAAGATAGTGCGGCTGTAATTATCAACCGCGATGCTGAGGGCTGTGTCAGGGGCGAGACCAAAACAATGGGCAATAACAGCCCGAATTGTATGTGCATGTGCAAACATGACATGCGTTCTTGTATCCTTTTCGGCTGCAATCCGAACTTCCTGAGCATTAAGATACGCCGCAATTCGCACGCATTGGTCGGCAAATTTTTCTCCGTCGGGGGGCTGTGTTTCAGCCCGCTGAAAGGAAAAATTATGTTTTGGCAGTGGGGCAAGCTCTTGCCACACATCTGCAAGCTGTGCGCCGGCCCAGCGCCCTAAATCCTGCTCAATGATATCTGGCTCGATATGCTCGTCCTCTGGATGCTGTGCCTGATGGTTAAGGTGCTGTCTTACCTGCTCTGCTGTCTGGCGTGTGCGCTTAAGCGGGCTCATAATCCAGCGCGCATTCTCGGGCATTGCGCGGCCTAACCGTTCAGCCGCTCCAGCATCATAACGGGCATTTGGGTCATGGTCAGGAACATACCCCGTTTCTTTTTCAACCGGCGCATGACGTATCCAGATAAACCGTGTAACAGGAGAATTTTTCATGCAAAAACACCAACAAGACCGATAAGAAAAGCTGTTTCAGACAATAGGATAGCACTGCCGATAATATCACCTGTTAACCCGCCCAGCTTGGCTGTTGCTGTTCTACCAGTCCATAGAACCAGAGCGCCGCCAAGGCAGGCAGCTATCAGGCCAGCTGATCCTGCGATGAGCCATAAGGGGATAAGCCAAAACAATATACTGGTAATAAGGGCGGGCCGCGGCGGGGCTGCAGCGGCGCGGCCAAGAGATGCGTGAGGTGAGACAGGATAGGCGCTGCATAATATAACAGCCATACCGCGCCCGAACATGCTTGCAAGAATAAAGCAGATGCCAAACCCAAGGGCACTATAGGTGAGCTCGGTTAGAACAGAGACGCGCATTATTACAATCAGAATAAGACTGAGCGCACCATAACTTCCTATCTGACTATCCTTCATTATCGCGGATATCCGCGCAGCTGTCCCGCCCGCCCCAAACCCGTCTGCCATATCAGCAAGGCCATCTTCATGCAAAGCGCCGGTCAGAATAGCTGCGGCCGCTAAGGTTAGACAGCAGGCGATAAGCGGCGGTAGGCCGCAATAAAGAGCGAGTGAACCAATAGACGCCGCCCCAGCACTCACAATAAGACCAATCAGAGGAAACGCCCACATTGCCTCATTCAAAGCTGGCACGGAGCGGGTGATAGATGGCACCGGAAGGCGCGTCAGCATCATTGTTGCAATGCAGAACTCATCATATAGACGATGCAAAGACAAAGAACGATTTTTAACCAACTTAACCACCACTTACTCCTGCTTCAGCAAAGCTTGCCATGCCATTATGAGTGGCAAGTGCGGCCCGCACAAGAAGCGTTGCTACAGCCCCGCCGCTTGCCTCTCCAAGGCGCATATTCAATGACAGAAGAGGTGTTTTGCCAAGCGCATCAGATAATCTGCCATGTGCTTGTTCTGCTGAGAGGTGGGAGATTTGGCAATGTTCAAGAGCGGCTGTATCAAGCAGGGTTAGGCAAGCGGCTGCCGCACAGCAGATATAGCCATCTAGCATCACAGGAATACGCCGTGCGCGGGCTGCCAGAACGCCGCCTGCAATAGCCGCAAGCTCTCGGCCCCCATAAGCAGCAAGAAGCGCTTGCGGGCTGTCAAATATGCGTCCATGGCGAATAAGGGCTTCATCGATGATAGCAGCTTTTGCGGCGAGCGCGGCATCATCTAGCCCCGTGCCGCGGCCTGCCCAGTCGGCGCCGTGTCCGCCAAATAGCGCCGCACACAAAGCTGCCGCACTTGTGGTATTGCCAATGCCCATTTCACCAAACACCAGATAGTCACACGTCTCGGGAATAGCGTCCATACCGGCCTGAAATGCCACCAGAACATCATCATGGCTCATGGCAGGACCGGCAGAAAAATCAGCTGTTGGGGTATCAAGCATCAAGGGTGTTACAGACAATGTGAGGCCAGCTGTATCACAGAGCTGGTTAATGGCAGCCCCTCCATGGGTAAAATTGGCAACCATCTGGGCTGTAACATCTGCTGGAAAAGCAGAAATACCGCGCGCAGTAATACCATGATTTCCTGCAAAAATGAGACAGTTTCCGGCATCAAGAGTAGGACGTTCTGTGCCTTGCCAGCCTGCCATCCAGAGAGCAAGTTCCTCTAGCCTGCCAAGACTGCCTTGCGGCTTGGTTAGCTGGTTTTGACGCTGCTGTGCTGCTGCGAGCGCCGTATTATTACAAGCAGGCAGTGAATATGTGCCATCAAGTAACGCGCTTAGTGATGTCATGTCATCATCTCCGATAAAAACAGTATGAGTAAAAGTAGTCTGATTTAAATGTTATGAAGAGGATTTGAGTGTCAGAGGCAATCCGGCAATTACAATATCTACGTTAGTGGCAATATCGGCAATTTTTTGATGAAGTAAACCAGAATTATCAAGAAAGCTCCGGCTCATCGGCTCAATAGGAACGATGCCAAGAGATGTCTCGTTCGAGACAAGAAAAATCTGCGCTGTACTTATCGCTAACGCCTCACACAGACGCGCTATGGCGTCCTGCTGATGAATGTCGTGAACCATCAGGTTTGTCAGCCACACTGTCAGGCAATCAATCACAACAATGTCGTTCGTGGCCAGACCTGCAATGGCGGCATCAAGATGAAGCGGCACTTCTGCTGTGCGCCATGCATCACCGCGACTGGTTTTATGAGCTTTTATCCTCTCAGACATCTCATCATCAAAGGCTTCTGCTGTTGCAATATAGAGCGGCACTGTGCCATCGGGGCAGGCTGTACGGGCACATCGTTCCGCAAAGGCTGTTTTTCCAGAGCGGCGACCGCCTAAAATGAGATGAAGCATATCAAAATCTTTAACAGGTAAAAGGTGTCATCATTATCAGAACCTTACTGTATGGACAGATAAAAATCATACTATTCCGGTTTCGAACCTGTTTTTTCTATTTTTCCCAACGCCTCTGAAATAAGGCGGCAATGGACAAGCTATTGTCCAGTTTGAAACAGTGTTGATGCTAACACCCGATAGCGTTTTACGTAATCATATGAAAGGAAATGGTAGCCATGCGGCGTTCGGCCCAAAAAAAGCTTAACAAAGGGCGTGTTCGCTCGGCTCTTGCCGGACAGCTTCCTTGGGAGCCGCCATCTTATACTGACCCACCAATTTGTGCTGTTTCTGATGATGAAATAGAGGCCATCCATCAGGCAAGTCTGGATGTGATAGAAAAAATTGGTATCCAGTTTCTGAATGAAGAGGCATTGGATGTTTTAAGGAAAGCTGGATGTGATGTTGATGAACAAAGCCAGAATGTAAAGATGGATAGGCAGTGGGTTGCCAGCAAACTGACCCATGCGCCGTCAGAATTCACCATAACCCCGCGCAATGCCACCAAAGCTATTACAATCGGGGGGCGTAATTTCTGTTTCGGGCAGGTTGCTTCGCCGCCAAATGTCATGGATCTTGATAAGGGACGGCGTCCCGGTACCCGCAAAGATTATCAGGACCTGATTAAACTTACCCAAGCCTATAACTGCCTTCATACAATTTGCGGCTATCCGGTTGAGCCAATGGATTTGCACGCATCAGTGCGTCACCTACATTGCTTTTATGATGCGCTTACTCTGTCTGATAAGGTTATTCATGTCTATTCGCTCGGTAAAGAACGGGTTGAGGATGGCATGGAGATGATCCGTATTGCTTCGGGCCTGCCAGCAGACGAATTTTATAAAACACCGCGGCTTTTCACCAATATTAATTCATCATCACCGCTCAAACATGATTATCCCATGCTAGATGGCGCAATGCGCATGGCGCGGCTGGGCCAGCCTGTTGTGATAACCCCCTTTACACTTGCAGGCGCAATGGCACCTGTTACGATTGTTGGGGCTATTGTGCAGCAGAATGCCGAAACACTTGCAGCCATTGCCCTGCTTCAGGAAATTAACCCCGGAACACCTATTATCTATGGGGCGTTCACCAGCAATGTTGACATGAAAACAGGTGCGCCTGCGTTTGGCACACCTGAATATGTACGGGCTATGCAGATATCAGGTCAGATGGCGCGGCGCTATAATCTGCCGTGGCGCGGCTCAAACGCAAATGCCTCGAACGCGCCTGATGGGCAGGCAGTGTGGGAGTCAGCATTCTCACTTCACGGCGCAACCTCCGGCCATGCAAACCTTATCTACCATTCCGCAGGCTGGTTGGAGGGCGGTCTGTCAGCGTCTTTTGAGAAGTTTGTGATGGATTGTGAGATGCTACAGCAGGTCATCTACACCCAAAAACCGATCTCTGTTACAGAAGACGATCTAGCAGTTGATGCAATTAAAGAGGTTGGCCCGGACGGTCATTTCTTTGGCGCAGAGCATACGCAAAGCCGGTATAAGGATGCCTTTTACAGCCCGCTTCTATCAGATTGGTCGAATTACGAAGCGTGGGAGGAAGCAGGTGCCCTCTGGACGCATCAGCGTGCCTCGGTGCAGTATAAAACTATCTTGAATGAATTTGAGCCTGCGCCACTTGATGCAGCGCTCACAGAAGAGCTAGATAGTTTTGTTGCGCGGCGATTAGAAGAAGGTGGTGCGCCAACTGATTTTTAGACGGCGCCAGCAGGTAGCCACGCTAAGAAGTGAATGAAGAGCATATAAGTATAAGATGATAACTTGGAGCGGATAAAAGATGATTTCTCAGGCGCGTGTTGTTGTAATTGGGGGCGGTGTTGTTGGCGCTTCTATCCTCTATCACCTAACAAAAAAGGGCTGGAAGGATGTTGTTCTGCTGGAACGGTCTGATTTAACCTCAGGCTCGACATGGCACGCTGCTGGCGGGATGCACACCATTAATGGCGATCCGAATGTTGCAAAGCTACAGCAATATACGATTGGCCTTTATAAAGAAATCGAAGAGCTGTCCGGTCAGGATATCGGCTTGCATATGACTGGCGGTGTTATGCTGGCAGCAACCCAAGAGCGCTTTGACTGGCTACAAGGCGTTTATGCTAAGGGAAAATATCTTGGTATGGACGATCTTGAGATTATCTCATCTGAGCGTGCCGCAGAACTAATGCCATTGCTTGACCCGTCACAGTTTGTTGGCGCGCTCTATGATCCAATCGAAGGGCATTGCGACCCCTATGGTGTTACCCACGCTTATGCCAAAGCAGCCCGCAAGCAAGGCGCGCAGGTCGAAACCCAGACAAAGGTTGAGGCTTTATCCCAAGCGCCGGATGGTACATGGCATGTTACGACAAATAAAGGCAGCATCATTGCAGAACATGTGGTGAATGCAGGTGGCCTCTGGGCACGTGAAGTAGGCCGGATGGTCGGGCTTGAGCTGCCTGTTCTTGCTATGGAACATATGTATTTACTCACAGAAGATATGCCAGAAGTAGCCGAATTTAACGAAAAAGAAGGTATCGAGATGTTACATGCCGTCGATTTTGACGGTGAGCTTTATCTGCGTCAGGAACGCGGCGGGATGTTGATGGGGACCTATGAGAAGGCCTGCCGTGTCTGGTCAGAACATGATACACCATGGAATTTTGGGCATGAACTTCTGGAGCCAGATATTGACCGGATTGCGCCCTCTCTTGAAGTTGGGTTTGAGCATTTCCCAGCGTTCCAGAATGCAGGTATCCGGAAAATCATCAATGGTCCTTTCACCTTTGCGCCGGATGGNAATCCGCTTGTTGGGCCAATCAAGGGCATGACAAATTACTGGTCAGCCTGTGCTGTGATGGCTGGGTTTTCCCAAGGTGGCGGCGTTGGACTTGCTCTGGCAAACTGGATTGTTGATGGCGATCCCGGCTTTGATGTATGGGCAATGGATGTGAGCCGTTTTGGTGACTATGCAACCATGGCCTATACAAATGCCCGTGTGCGTGAAAATTATTCGCGCCGCTTTTCTATCCGTTATCCAAATGAAGAGCTACAGGCGGCCCGTCCGCATGCCACAACCCCGCTTTATGATATTCTGGCTTCCAAAGGGGCACAATTTGCCGCAAGTTATGGGGTCGAAACAGCATTATGGTATGCGCCTGAGGGTGTGAGTGAAGAGTTTTCATGGCGCCGGTCAACTGATTTTGGTCCTGTTGGCGCAGAAGCGATTGCTGTGCGAAACAGTGTTGGGTTATGTGAAATTTCAGGGTTTGCCAAATATGAAGTAACGGGTGACGGAGCCGCAGAGTGGCTCGATACGCTGCTTGCCAGCAAAATTCCTGCGATTGGCAAAATGACACTTGCCCCAATGCTGAAAGATGATGGTCGTATCATTGGCGATTTCACGCTTGCCCGTTTGGCTGAGGACCGGTTCTTGATTATCGGGTCTGGAATTGCTGAATCCTATCATATGCGATGGTTTCAGGACCATTTACCAAAGCCGAGCGCCACAGCAAGAGATGTGGCTATCAGGTCTTTGGGGCTAGACCTTGCTGGGGTTACCATTGCTGGCCCGCATGCCCGTGAGGTTCTTGCATCAGTAACCCGCGCTGATGTGAGCCACGATGCGATGGGCTTTATGGCGATTGCTGATATAGATATCGGCATGGTGCCCGCCCTTGTTGGCAGGGTAAGCTATACAGGCGATCTGGGATATGAAATCTGGGTAAAGCCTGAATATTTGCGAACCCTATTTACAACTTTGATGACGGCAGGTGAGCGTTTTGATATCACGCTGTTCGGCATGCGCGCCCTTAATGCACTGAGACTAGAGAAAAACTTTGGCAGTTGGGGGCGTGAATATCGCCCGATATATTATCCGGTAGAAGCAGGGCTTGACCGGTTTATTGCCTTTGATAAAGACGCTGATTTCATTGGTAAGACGGCCGCACATGCTGTTCAGACGGCAGGCGGTGGCACCTATAGATTGCGCAGTTTTATTGTGTCAGCCAAGGATGCTGATGTGATTGGTGATGAGCCGCTCTTTCACAACGGAGAGGTTGCAGGCTTTGTAACGTCTGGCGGATTTGCCCATGCGTCTGGTGTGTCTGTTGCCATGGGGTATGTGAAAACAGAACTTGCAGATGAAGAAGAGGGCTGGTCACTAGAATTGTTGGCAGAGTTTCTGGACGCACGCATGCAGAAACAGCCGCTCTTTGATTCAAATTCAAGCCGGATGCGAAGCTAATCAGCTACTAAGATAATCGGGTAGGGGCGTGGTGAGAGCCCGTGCCATCATTGCCTCATCACAATTACCGCCAGATCCGATAACAATGATGGTCTGGCGGCGTTCGGCGTGCGCCTGTTTTGCCACAAACTCATCTGCTAGTGCGGCGGCAAGCGCAACAGCGCCGCCCGGCTCAATGACAACCTTCAGATAGGTGGCAGCAACATGCATGGCCCGCAACGCGTCTTCATCTGAGACGCTCAGCCCGCCAGCGAGAAGCTTCTGGTTGATGGGGAAGGTGATTTCGCCCGGCATTGGNGTAACAATAGCATCACAAAGTGAACGTGCATCTGGCTCATTGGAAAGCCGCTTTCCAGCAGCAAGAGACCGAGCTGTATCATCAAACTTGTCAGGCTCTGCTGAATAAAGCGTAATATCAGGGAAACTATCAGATAGGGCGATGGCTGTTCCGGCTATCAATCCGCCACCACCGCAACAGCTGATAAAGGTGTCTGGGGTAAGTGACAGGGCCTCACTCTGCCGCACAATTTCGCACCCTGCTGTGCCTTGGCCTGCAATAACTCTGACATCATCATAAGGTTTAATCAGGTTTGCGCCTGTCTGCTTGGCGTAGTGAGCGCCAATTTCCTCGCGGCTTTCAGTGTAACGGTCATAAAGGACAACCTCAGCGCCATAAGATTTTGTTGCTTCAATTTTAGCAGCTGGCGCATCTTTGGGCATAATGATGGTGGCATGACGAGCGGCTAATTTTGCCGCAAGGGCGACAGCTTGCGCATGGTTGCCACTGGAAAAAGCAATAACAGCCTGATCTGGGTCATCCAGACCAAAGACAGCATTGTAGGCGCCGCGAAATTTGAAGGAGCCTGTGCGTTGCAAGCTTTCTGCTTTCAGATACAGATCAAACGGAAGCACAGCATTTAACCGGTCTGATGTTAGCAGAGGTGTTTCAAGAACTGCTGGGCGAATAGCGGCATCCGCGCGTTTGATATCATGAATTGTTACAGTCTCGGCTAAGTCAGCCTGTGAAGGTGTTGTTTGTGATGAAGTCATGTGCAAAACGGGTCCATAAGCTGATGTTAAAACAGTTATTGTTCAGGCATTAAGATGAACCTTAGGCAGTTTTGGCGTAAGGTCCAAAACCATTTCTTGTTTTCTGTTTTATTTCTGCCTATTTTATCATCTGAATAAAGTGGCCGGCTAGGTGATATTTCTAATCGCGCTACATCCTCTTTTCTGTATCAAAATCATTAGGTGACGCTATGTCAGCATCTTTATATCCTCATCTTCCCTTTTCTGGCTCCTGCACGGCGCTTATTACGCCGTTTGATAGTGAACAAAAACTTGATGAGGCAGCGTTTGAAAAGCTCGTTGATTGGCAGATCAGTGAAGGAACGCACGGACTAGTTCCGGTTGGCACAACAGGCGAAAGCCCCACTGTGAGCCATGAAGAACATGACCGTGTTGTTGAAATGTGCGTTAAAACAGCAGCCGGACGTGTTCCTGTTATTGCCGGCGCTGGCTCAAACAGTACGGCTGAAGCTGTGCGGCTTTCACAGCATGCTGAAGCTGTCGGGGCAGATGCTGTGCTGATTGTCTCACCCTATTACAATAAGCCAACCCAAGCTGGCCTGACCGCGCATTTTACCGCCGTTGCAGACGCCGTATCCATTCCGGTTATTATTTACGATATTCCGGGTCGGTCTATTGTGCGGGTTTCTGATGAGACGCTTGCCAATCTTGCCAAGCATCCCAATATTGTCGGTATCAAGGATGCAACAGCTGAATGCTATCGGCCAACAAAACTGCGCTCGCTGATTGGACCTGACTTCTGTCAGCTTTCAGGCGAGGATGCGACAGCATTGCCCTATCTTGCTGCTGGCGGGCAGGGCTGTATTTCTGTGGTCAGTAATATTGCCCCAGCGCTTTGTTCTCAGCTTCATACAGCGTGGGCAGCAGGTGATACAGCCACAGCTCTGGCTCTTCATCAAAAGCTTATGCCGCTGCATGAAGATCTGTTTATTGAGGCAAGCCCAGGTCCGGTAAAATATGCAGCGTCTCTGCTGGGTCTTTGTGGCCCAACGACTCGGCTGCCTCTTTGTGAGATTTCTGACAGCTCAAAAGCAGCGGTAAAAGACGCGCTGGTAGCAGCAGAACTTCTCTAAACGTTTACGGACAAGCCAGCTAGGAGGCGTTAACAGTTATGTCAGCATCTTCATCTGGCGCGCGTAAAACAGCGATTACTTCAGGCCGCGTTTCTGAAAACCGGCGGGCGCGCCATGATTATCAAATTGAAGACACGCTTGAAGTGGGACTCATTCTGAGAGGGAGCGAGGTTAAATCCTTGCGCACGGGGCGCGCCTCAATCGCTGAATCCTATGCTGCTGAGGAAAAAGGCAAGCTGGTTTTGGTTAACGCCAATATTCCGATTTACCCAGCATCACGCGATAATCACGAACCCAAACGCGTTCGCCCACTTCTGGTCAGCCGCAAAGAGCGCGACAAGCTGCTTGGTATGATAAGGCGTGATGGCTATACGCTTGTGCCGCTTATCCTGTATTTCACAGAAAAAGGCATTGCTAAATTACAGCTTGGTCTCGCACGGGGCCGTAAAAAACATGATAAGCGCGAAGCTGATAAGCAACGCGACTGGGATCGTCAGAAAAGCAGGTTGCTGCGCGCCCGATAATTAGTGCCCCACTCTGTTCGTATCACAGGCTGTTTCCTGACCCGGCCTTGCTGATTATGTCCCTGCTGATTATATAAGCCCTGCCTCTTGTTTCAGGCGTAGGCAAACTGCCAAAAACATGTCTTGTGAGAGCCGCTTTGTTTGAATGTTATAGCGTGAGCAATGGTATGAGCTTAGCAGCTTTATACCTGAGGGCAGGGTATGCAGGCTATTATGCGAGAACGGATATGATGAGAGCTTTAGCCCAAAATGCCGCAAGCAGGTCTCATGTGAAATTCTGCCAAGGCTCAGAATAAGCCGCAAATTTTTCATCTGCGACAGCTCTTGTGATAAAAAGGGCCGGCAGGTTGCAATTTCAGTTGAGGTTGGTTTGTTTTGTGGTGGCACGCATCTTACAGCATTGCTCACCCTGACCTGCCGCAGCGTAAGGCCATCATCCTTATGGGCATTGTAAGGGCCGTCCGCTAATCCGCATGCAAGCAGAGCATCATAGAGAACCTGTCCTGCAAAATCGCCTGTAAAGGGCCGTCCCGTTGCATTAGCGCCCCGCAGCCCCGGCGCTAATCCTAGAATGAGGACTGGGGCGTCTATTGGGCCAAATGAGGGCACTGGGTTATTATGCCAGTCTGGATGGGCGATACGCTGACTATCGATAAAATCAGCAAGCCGCGAACATTTCCGGCAGGTCTGCGGAGCAACAAAATCAAGCTGCGCTGCTAAAGGGGTTTGGCGATTATCCGGCACTATACCTAACCCCGGCTTAACTCATCATAAATATCATCAAGGTCGAGGAAGGAGTCTGCTTTGCGCCGCAATGCATCGGCAATCAATTTTGGCTGAGTATGTGTTGATGAAACAACTGTTACCCGCACCCCCCTATCTTGAACCTCGCTCAGAAGGCGGCAAAAATCACCATCACCAGAAAATAGATAAACATGGTCCAGATGCTTTGACATTTTTAGCATGTCGAGCGCTAGTTCCATATCCATATTACCCTTGACGCGCCGCTCGCCAGTTACGTGATCGGTGAATTCCTTTGTCTGTTTCGAGACAATTGTATATCCATTATAATCAAGAAAATCAGTTAGTTTTCGCAATGGTGAGATCTCAGATTGGTCAGGGAGCGCTGTATAGTAATAGGCGCGAATAAGCTGACCTTTTTCTTTGAAAAGGCTGAGAAGTTTCAAATAATCAACTTCTAAATTGAGAAGCTTGGTTGTTGAATGAAAGTTTGAGCCATCGATGAAAAGTGCAATGCGCTCTGATAAGTGAGAATTTTTGGGTGACATGAGGGTTAAATTTTATCTTTCTGGGTGAAATGAATTCATGAAACTGACTATTTTTATTATAATGGACGTTAATATTTATTTTTTATAGAAATCGTATCTTTTTTACATGGTAGTAATGACAATAAAACCATACTGACCTGAAAAGGGAGTGTCTCACTACATGGTCAATTACTCTAAACCAATAAATATCTTTGTTGCAATAGGAGCAAATCTTGTTCCTGACGGCTATGGCAGTCTTCATGAGGCATTAGAGGATGCTGTGGCTCATTTATCTGCAACCTCTCTTCATCTTATTCGCCGGTCTGATTGGTTTGTTACCACGGCTGTTCCTGCATCAGATCAACCTAATTTTTTGAATGCAGTGCTGGCAATGGAAAGTCCTGTTAGTGCGCTGGAAACGCTTCGGATTCTGCATGAGCGTGAAGCCTCATTCGGGCGTACCAGAACAACAATGAATGAAGCCCGTGTTCTCGACCTTGACCTGTTATCATACGGTCAGTCTGTTATTGATAATGAGACGATTACAGTGCCCCATCCACGTCTATCAGTCCGGAGTTTTGTGCTAATGCCATGGGCGCAGATTGCCCCTGATTGGCGCCATCCTGTCTCTCAGGTAACGATTGCTGATATGCTTGAGGCACTCCCGTCTGAGCAGAAGAGACCACCTGCAATCGCGCACTGGCATGCTGGCTAATCACCATCTTTATCAGTCCTGAGGCACTTTGAAACTGCTTAAACGTCTTCAGGCTTGAATTCATCTGAAGAAAGCTGTATTAACTCGAACGCTCACCGCCTGCTAATAATTAAAAAAAGGATACGCTTATGGCCCGCGTTACCGTTGAAGATTGTATCGAGAGAATTCCGAACCGTTTTGATTTGGTGCTTACGGCTGCGCAGCGCGCACGTGGTATCCAAAAAGGCGAATTGCTAACAATTGACCGTGACAATGATAAAAACCCGGTTGTTGCTTTACGTGAAATAGCAGATGAGACAATTGATATTACCCGTGTTGAAGAAACACTGGTTAAGTCACTTCAGCGGTTAAATCAGGCTGAAGAAATTTCAGCGCCTGATGAAGCATCAGCTACAGCTCAGGAAGATTTATCTGAAATGATTGGCCTGCCAAATACAGAGGCATTTGAAGATGCTGGTATGCAGGTTGGTACTGGCGCTGAACTCGAAGCAACTGGCTTCGAAGATGTTGATATCTCATCACTTGACGGCGACGAGTAAAGCTCCGACACTAATGGGCTTCTGTTAGGTTTTTCAGCACTTAGGGGATGTTTAACGCCATGCCTGATGCGCATGAATCTGGTTACTCGAAAGCCGATCTTAAAAAGATTGATAGTGTCTTCTCTGTTCTGGAAGACAAGGCACAAGCCTATCTTGATAAACCTGATTTAGCGCGTTTATCAGAGGCCGCCTTGTTTGGTCAGGAGGCTCATAAGGGTCAGTACCGCGATACAGGCGCGCCCTATTTTACACATCCTTTAGAAGTAACCTGCCTGCTAGCTGACATGCGGCTGGATACTGAAAGCCTGATTACAGCGTTGCTACATGACACGGTTGAAGATTGCGGTGTCTCATTACATACCTTGTCTGAAAAATTTGGTGACAATGTAAGCCAGCTTGTTGATGGCGTAACCAAACTGACCCGCATTGAGCTTCAGTCAATCGATACCAAACAGGCTGAGAATTTCCGCAAACTCGTCGTTGCTATGGGAAAGGACATTCGTGTCCTGCTGGTAAAGCTTGCTGATAGAACGCATAATATGCGGACTCTATCCGGAATTTCTGCGCATGAAAAACGCGAACGTATTGCCACAGAAACCATGGAGATTTTTGCACCGCTTGCTGAACGGATGGGGATTACCCAATTCCAGCATGAGCTTGAAGATTTAAGTTTTGATATTCTTCAGCCTGAAATGCGCCAATCCATCATGACACGGCTAGAGTTTCTTACATCGGAAAATAAAAATACCATTCCTGATATCCAGCGCATTCTGGCAGATGTGATATTTAAAGGCGGTATTGAATGCGATGTTGCTGGCAGGCTGAAAACATCCTATTCCATTTGGCGTAAAATGCAGACGAAAAACATTACGATGGAACAGCTGTCGGATGTGATGGCATTCCGCGTTATCGTTGATGATGATGCTGCCTGTTATATCGCTCTTGGTCTTATCCATCAGGCATTCCCGATGGTGATGGGCCGGTTCAAAGACTATATTTCCACCCCAAAACGTAATGGTTACCGGTCTGTTCATACCGGAGTTCTGGGGCCAATGAATCGAAAAATCGAAATTCAGATACGCACCCCAGAAATGCATGATATTGCCCAGCGCGGTGTTGCAGCGCATTGGGATTATAAGGCGCGGCAGACAGATGCGTTGCAACCGCGCCAAGCTGAAGGGTTTAGGTGGGTCCGCGAATTGATCAGCCTGTTGGAGCTTAATACAGGCCCGCAAGAGTTTCTTGAACATACAAAAATGGAAATGTATGCCGATCAAGTGTTCTGCTTCACCCCCCGCGGTGACCTTATTGGCCTGCCTAAAGGGGCAACCCCGATTGATTTTGCTTATGCCGTTCATTCAAAAATTGGCGATCGTTGTGTTGGTGTCTTTATCAATGAGAAGCGGCGCCAGCTTGCAACCGAACTGGAAAATGGTGATCAGGTTAAAATTATTACTGATCCAGCTGCAAAACCAAGAAGTGAATGGGAAGAGTTTGTTGTCACAGGCCGCGCGAAATCAAGTATTCGGCGCTTCATTCGGGTTGAAAAACAAATAGAATTTAGCCGAATTGGTAAAGCATTATTGGAACGTGAATACAGGTTTCGCAAAGTTACTTTTGCTGAACAGCATATTGCAGATAGTGTCATTGCCTTTGGGATTAGCAAACCAGAAGAGCTTTATGCTTTGATGGCAGACGGAAGTCGGCATCCCCGCGATGTGTTTGAGCGTCTCCACCCCGAAATGGCAACGGGCAGAAAACCAGCGGTGTCTGGCTCATTATCAAAAGAACAGCCGCTCTTTAGCATAAGCGGCGCTGATGAAGGCATGGCCGTTCAGCTTGGTAAATGTTGCCATCCTCTCCCAGGTGATAAAATCATCGGGATCATTACCACTGGTAAAGGGGTGACTGTTCATACAAAAAACTGCTCCATCTTAACAAAATTTGTTGAAATACCCGAGCTTTGGCTGGAAGTTGACTGGCCGAGGGGTGAGGGGCGCCGTTATGCTGGCCGGATAAAGGCCATCATTCTGAACGAGCCAGGAGCTCTTGCAGCATTATGCACCGTCATTGGTCAGCAGGCTGGCAATATTACCCATATCCAGTTGACGGAACGGTCATTGAACTTTTTCACCTTTCAGGTGGATATTGACGTAAAAGACATTGAACATATCCATTCGATCATTGCTGTTCTTCGCTCGAACAAATATATAGAGTCTGTATCCCGCCGTTCCCTTTAATATGACGTGTTCAGCTCCTAGATGTAGGATGTATCTAGGAAGTGAGAAAAGAGTTTTATGTTCAGAAGACGTGCTCCTTTATCGCTGTTGCAGCAGCTTCGTGCCTTTATCTGGCCAAAGCGCGGTTTTACGCGTCTTGTAAGCTATCTGGTGCAGCGTATTATGCGGATGCCAGGAACGCCCTATTCAATCGCCTGCGGGGTGGCTTGCGGGGCTGCAATTTCATTTACGCCATTTATCGGACTTCATATTATTCTGGCCTGCGCTATTTGTGTTGCGCTGGGCGGTAATGTCATCGCAGCCTTAATCGGCAGCGCTGTTGGTAATCCGCTAACCTTTCCTGTGTTTCTGGTCAGTGCAAATAAGGTTGGTAAAGTAATATTGACCTATCTTGGGTTTGACATGCCGCTTCAGTTTGACGGTGTTCTTGCTCAAAGCAGTGATGCGTTGGCGTTATTCATTCCCATTTCTATTGGGGGGAGTGTGACAGCTTTTCTGGTCTGGCCTTTTTTCTTTGGCAGCACATATTACACCGTTATAAGATGGCGGGTATTACGTCAAAAGCGCCGCTTAAGAAAATTAGGTGATAAAAAAACAAACATTTGAGAAGAGGTCTCATCCCCATGACTAAACCAGCTGATATGCTGAGATTAGGAGTCAATATTGACCATGTGGCAACACTTCGTAATGCCCGTGGTGGCTCACATCCCTGTCCAGTTTCTGCTGCATTGCTTGCGCAGAAGTCTGGCGCTGATGGTATCACAGCCCACCTGCGCGAAGACCGTCGCCATATTAAGGATGATGATATTGTCAACTTGAAGCAGGTTCTGGATATTCCGCTTAATTTTGAAATGGCGGCAACCGAAGAGATGGTCTCACTCGCTGAAAGACTGCGTCCGAACGCTGCCTGTATTGTGCCAGAAAAACGAGCAGAACTGACAACTGAGGGCGGTCTTGCCGTCACAGGTCATGAAGCGCGTCTTGCCCCCTTTATAACGCGTCTTAAGGCAGCTGGTGTGCGGGTCTCACTGTTTGTTGATGCTATTCCTGGCGAACTTGAAGCAGCTGTCGGTCTTGGCGCAGATATTGTTGAGCTTCATACAGGCGCTTATTGTGATACTAGCGGGGCTGAGCGTGCCGCGCATCTAACGTTGCTACGCGACGGAGCTCATTATGCAGACAAGCTTGGTCTTGAAGTTCATGCAGGTCATGGCCTTAATTATGAAAATGTCTCTGATATTGCTGCTATTCAGCAGATGGTAGAATTGAATATTGGACATTTTCTGATTGGCGCTGCTGTCTTCTCAGGGCTGCCGGACGCCCTTTCTACCATGCGCCGCTTAATGGATGATGCGCGCCCGGAAAAGAGCGCGTGATTATGCCAGCTGGTCTCGGACAGGGCGTTATACTGGGTATCGGCCACGATATTTGCAGTATCACGCGTATCCAGAACATATTAGAGACGCATGCTGACCGGTTCTTGTCACGGATTTGCACTGAGGCTGAGAAAGCCGAAGCAAGCACACGCGCTCATCTTGCAACCTATGTAGCGGGGCGGTTTGCTGCCAAGGAAGCTGTTTATAAAGCTTTGAATGCGGCCGATCAAACCAAGATGAGCTGGCGTAATGCTGAAATCCTTACCGGACATAAAGGCATGCCTGTCTTGTCACTGAATGGTGGGTGTCATGATGGTCTTATGAGCTTGGTAGCAGATGGTGCAACACCGCACCTTCATCTGTCATTATCACATGATGGTGGACTGGCCTCAGCGTTTGTTATTGTCTCATCTATAACAGGTAAATGACCGCCGCTTCATTTATCTGGCTGGGCAACACTTGAAGCTGATTTGTTATTGTGATTTATAAGCGGCATACTAAGACATCTAACTTATTCGTATCCTGTCACCATGATGGACCACGAACCCCATAGTCAGAGAGCAGCATGAAACAAACATCATCATCATCACAATCAGGTGGTTCAAATTCTGGTTGGGGAGAGACTATTCGCACATTGCTTGTTGCTGGCGTGATTGCTATTGGGTTTCGCTCTTTTGTTGCAGAGCCGTTTAACATTCCGTCAGGCTCAATGGTGCCAACGCTTCTGGTTGGTGATTATCTGTTCGTATCCAAATCATCCTATGGATATTCCCGCTTTTCATTCCCGTTTGGCGTAGCCCCGATATCAGAACGTTTATTTGCTGAAAACCCTAAGCGCGGCGATGTTGCTGTGTTCCGCCTACCATCTGATACGGCTGTTGATTATATCAAGCGGGTTGTTGGCCTGCCGGGTGATAAAATACAAGTTATTGGCGGTGTGCTTCATATTAATGAGGCCCCCGTAACGCGCCGGCTGGTGGGTAATGGTTTATATAAATATGGCACCCGTCAGATACAGACAAATCTCTATATGGAGACCTTGCCCGGCGGTGTCCCGCATATGATACAAGAAGTCAGTGATAACGAGCTATTTGACAATACGGCTGTTTTTACAGTGCCAGACAAGCATTACTTTATGATGGGTGATAACCGTGATAATTCACGCGATAGCCGCTCACGCTCAGTTGGGTTTGTTCCCGTTGAAAATTTCATTGGCAGAGCCAAATTCCTGTTCTTCAGTCATGATAATTCTGCCGCTTTCTGGGAAGTGTGGAAATGGCCGTTTTCGATCCGCTTCTCGCGTATTGGTTCTGGTATAATATGATAACTGAGCACGCTCTTGCCTCATTAGAAGAGGCGCTAGATTATCAGTTTGTAGACAAGCAGCTTGCGGTTATGGCGTTAACGCATCGCTCGTTACGGGCAGATGAATATTCTTATGAGCGGCTCGAATTTCTGGGCGATAAGGTGCTTGCCCTTATCTTAAGTGAGACGCTTTATCACAAATTTGCTGATGCTGATCAGGGCGAGCTTACCAAACGCTACCATCCGTTAGCCAAAGAGGGCGCTCTTGCCAAAATTGCTGTTGGTGTTGGCCTGCCATCATTTATTCTGGCAGATGGCATCGGTGATGTTCATGAGCGGGCATCGGTTCAAAGCGATGTTGCAGAAGCCATTATTGCAGCCTTATATCTTGATGGCGGTATGGCGGCGGCGCGAAAATTTGTTCTCACCCATTGGGTTTTTGATGATGCTGTTCCAGATGACCGGAACGAAAACCCTAAATCAGCATTACAAGAATGGGCAGCTGCCCGCCAGCTTGGGTTGCCAGCTTACAATATTCTGGAAAAGAAGGGCCCCGATCATGCACTATATTTTAGTGTAGAAGTGGTTCTGAATGGCGTTCATAAAGCGCAAGGAGAGGGCCTGTCACGCAAAATAGCCGAACAGGATGCCGCTCGAAACCTGCTTTCTAATCTTACAAAAGGGTAATAATATCTCATGAATAAAAGGGAATGTTGTGATGGATAATACGCAGACACGATCTGGCTTTGTTGCGCTTATCGGCCCACCAAATGCCGGTAAATCAACATTGATGAACCAGATGGTCGGTCAAAAAGTATCGATTGTAACACCTAAGGTTCAGACAACCCGTAGCCGTATTCGCGGCATTGCCATGAAGGGGACGTCGCAGATGGTGTTTGTGGATACCCCTGGTATCTTCACTCCCAAACGCCGGCTGGACAGAGCTATGGTGCATGCCGCATGGCAAGGGGCAGATGATGGGGATGTGTTGTTATTGCTGCATGATTGCGCCCGTAAAGTCATCGATGATGATACGCTGGCTATTCTTGCCAAAATCAAAGAACAAAAACTAACAGTCTCTCTGATATTAAATAAAACAGATCTGGCAACACCGGAAAAGTTACTGACCCGCACCAAAGCATTGTCAGATGAATATGATTTTGAAAAAATCTTTATGGTTTCGGCAGAATATGGGCATGGTGTTGAGGATGTCAAAAGCTGGCTCGCAGAAAAGATGCCACTCAGCCCTTATTTGTTTGATCCTGAAGATTTATCCGATTTACCGCAACGCCTGCTTGCGGCCGAAGTGTTGCGCGAAAAACTATTTTTGAACCTACATCAGGAATTGCCGTATCAAATGACGGTTGAAACAGATAGCTGGGAAGAAAAAAAGGATGGCAGTGCCGAAATCAGGGTGTCTGTTTATGTGTCTCGCGAAGGTCATCGCGGTATTGTGCTTGGTAAGGGCGGGCAGACGCTGCGCCGGATTGGGCAATCAGCGCGGCTTGAACTTGAAGAGGCGCTCGATAGGCGCATCCATCTTCTTACCCATGTTAAATATCGTAAAGACTGGATGGATGATAAAGAGCGCTATGCAGATTGGGACCTGAATTTCGATGCCTGAATGGTCGGACACGGCGCTTATTCTCGAAAGGCGTCCGCATGGTGAATCTAATGCGGTTGTCACTGTCCTAAGCCAGTCCTATGGCCGGCATGCCGGTCTTGTTCATGCAGCTGCCTCGCGCTCTAAAAAAGGTATGTTGGAGCTTGGTAATCTTGTTGCGACAGACTGGCAGGCGCGTCTTGAGGGCCAGCTCGGCACATTCCGGATGGAGCTTGAGCGTAGTGCGCCGGCAGCCTGTCTTGATGACCCGCTTAAGCTTGCTGCAATCGCTTCATGCTGCGCGCTCATAAATGCTGGCATTCCTGAACGTGAGCCTCATTCAAATTTATTTGATGCTACGATTGCTTTGCTTGAAATCATTTCCTTGAGTGAGGATGATGATACATGGCTTGCATACTATATTCGCTGGGAAGCAGGGCTGCTGACGATATTGGGCTTCGGGTTGGAGCTTGATCGCTGCGCGGTAAGCGGCACAGCAGATGAGCTTATTTATGTTAGCCCTCGAAGTGGCTGTGCTGTTGGCCGCGCTTCGGTTGGCGCGTTTGCAGACAGAATGCTGGTATTGCCTGCCTTATTAGGAGGCGCTGTTGTCACAAATACTGAAATCTCATCTGGTTTGTCTCTGACAGGCCATTTTCTGGGCCGCCGCGTTTTTCAGCTTATTCACCAAGATTTACCAACGCCGCGGTTGAGACTGGCACATTTAGTATCCAGACGCTATAACAACGACATCATATCGTAGCTGGCCGGGAACTGTTCCCGACACGACAAAAAGGATTTGGGTACTATGTCAGATGAAAGCCTTCTCGGAGACGACATTTCCAAGACAGCTTTTTCAGAAGCGCTCTCCCAGCGCTATCTTGCTTACGCTCTCTCAACGATAACATCACGCTCCCTGCCAGATGTCAGGGACGGGTTGAAACCGGTGCATAGACGGCTGTTATTTGCCATGCGGCAATTAAAGCTCGACCCGGATCAGGGGTATAAAAAATCAGCCCGTGTTGTGGGTGATGTAATGGGTAAGTTCCATCCGCATGGAGATGCTGCGATTTATGATGCCATGGTCCGGTTGGCGCAGGATTTTGCGATGCGCTATCAGCTTGTCGATGGGCAAGGGAATTTTGGCAATATCGACGGTGATAATGCGGCTGCCATGCGCTATACCGAAGCTCGGATGACAGATGTTGCCCGCCTGCTTCTAGATGGTATTGATGAAGATGCCATTGATTTCCGGCCTACTTATGACGGCGAATCAGAAGAGCCGGTGCTGTTGCCTGCTGGATTTCCAAACCTGTTGGCAAATGGTGCACAAGGGATTGCTGTTGGTATGGCAACTGCTGTGCCGCCGCATAATGTTCTTGAGTTAAGCGATGCGGCGCTGCATCTGGTGAAATATCCAAATGCCTCTGTTGATACGCTGCTTGGCTATGTAAAAGGTCCAGATTTTCCAACGGGGGGTGTGCTTGTTGAACCAGCAGAATCAATCCGTCAAAGCTATGCAACGGGCAGGGGCAGCTTTCGGGTAAGAGCAAGCTGGGAGGTCGAGAAGGAAAAAGGCGGCGGATGGCAGATTATCATTACTGAAATTCCCTATCAGGTGCAGAAGTCACGCCTGATCGAGCGTATGGCAGAAATGATGATGGCAAAAAAACTGCCAATGCTGGCAGATATTCGTGATGAATCAGCCGAAGATATCCGGATTGTTCTGGAGCCCAAGACACGCCGGCTTAATCCTGAAGCTGTGATGGAAAGTTTGTTTAAACTGACCGAACTTGAGGCGCGTGCCTCACTCAACCTGAATGTCCTTGATTCAACGGGTCGCCCTTCGGTGATGAATTTAAAAGAGGCATTGCTTGAATGGCTTGCTCATAGGCGCGTAGTTCTGTTGCGCCGAAGCCAGTTCCGGCTTGATAAAATTGCCCATCGGTTGGAAATTCTTGGTGGCTACCTTATCGTTTTCCTCAATCTTGATGAAGTTATTCGGATTGTTCGGGATAGTGATGCGCCGCGCGATGAGTTGATGCGGGTGTTTGAGCTTACCGAAGTTCAGGCCAATGCTATTCTTGATATGCGCCTCCGCTCATTGCGCCGTCTAGAAGAAGAAGGTTTGCTGTCTGAACGTGATGCATTGATTGCCGAACAGTCTGGGTTGGCCTCTCTTGTTAGTGAAGAAGGACTTCAATGGACTGAAATTACGCGCCAGATAAAAGCGATGAAGGCATTGTTCCAGAAAACAGATGTCCGCCGTACGATTTGCGCAGATGCGCCTGTGATCGATATCGACATTGAAGAAATGCTGACCGAAAAAGAGCCTATCACGGTTATTTGCTCAGAAATGGGCTGGGTGCGTGCCATGAAAGGCCATCTTGACCTGACAGCTGACTATAAATTCAAAGAAGGAGATGGGCCGGCATTTATCCTTCATGGTGAGACGACTGATAAGTTTCTGCTAATGGCAGAAAATGGTCGGTTCTATACCTTGAGTGGTGATAAATTACCGCGCGGGCGTGGATTTGGTGAGCCTCTGTCTCTGATGCTTGATATTCCGGCAGATGCCTCGATTATTGCTATTATGCGCGGCGGAATTGGAAAAATGCTTGTTGCATCAAACGCCGGTCATGGGATGATTGTTGATATGCAGTCAGCGATTGCCCAAACACGGTCCGGCAAGCAGGTGTTAAATCTTGGGGCAGGCGGCAAAGCTGTTATTTGTGTGCCGGCACAAGGCGATATGGTTGCTGTTGTTGGGCAGAATAGGCGATTGCTTGTTTTTGCCCTGTCTGAGTTACCAGAAATGACCCGGGGTAAGGGTGTTATCTTGCAGCGTTACCGGGATGGCGAGCTTGCTGATATCAAGGTGTTTGAGAGCGAAGCTGGATTAACATGGCAGATGGGCGGCGGGCGCACCCGCACTGAAACAGATCTGCTAACATGGACAGGCAAGCGGGGAAGTGCCGGTAAATTACCGCCAACAGGCTTTCCGCGGCCCGCTCGTTTCACCTAAATTATAAGGATGAGCCACGCTGCCACGTGCCGCCGTGAAATATCTCGAACGGTGTATAGCGCGCCTTGTAGGACATTTTGCGGCTTTCAGCGATGTAATAGCCAAGATAGAGGTAAGGCGCTTCTGACTGCTGGACCCTGTTGATTAAATCAAGAATGATAAAACTGCCAAATGATCGTTCCGGGCAATCCGGCTCAAAAAAACTATATACAGCGCTAAGTCCGTCCGACTGTAAATCGACCAGAACAGAGGCCAGCAAAACGCCTTCAGTATCACGATAATCAATCAGCAAACTTGAAATTGGGGAATTTTCAACCATCGATGAAAATTCTTCCTTGCTCATGCCGCCCATCTGGCCATCTACATGACGACTGGTCAGATAACGCTGAAACAAGTCATAATGCTCATCGGTTAGCGGGCCCTCTAGCACAGTTGCTATTAAGTCAGCATGTTTTGCAGCAAGGCGTTTCATATTGCGGCTCTGGGAAAATTCAGAACATACAACCCGGATAGGCTGACAGGCCTGACAGTCTTGACAGGCTGGCTTGTAAACCCAGTTTTCAACCCGCCGAAAGCCTGCTTGTGCAAGCGTATCATGCAATTCAGGCCGGCTGCTGATATCAGCTGCAAGCCGTCGCTCAACCTTATCCGGCAGATAGGTGCAACTATGGGCGCGTGTTACATTAAGCCGCAAAGGTTTGGGTAAAAAAACATAAGGGTGTTGATCCATAACAGAAGTTTTATGGATTTATCTCTATTAGGCAAGCTTGATTAACGTCCATACCTGATTTAACCCAGAAACTATGAAAAAGCAGGCAGAGCTCAGCGTAACAGCACCTGTAACTAGCTACTTTGCTCATCTATAATAGAGACTGAAAAGCCTCGTTCTTTTAGGGCATTTACGATTTCTTTGGCATGCGCTGTGCCGCGCGTATCAATAACAGCATCTACTTTTGCCAGCTTTGCCGGTACATCATAGAACATTCGCTGATGATAGATTTCAACAATATTACCGCCGCATTGACCAATAGCATCAGAAATACCGGCCAGCATGCCGGGCTCATCAGAAATATCAATACGGGCCCGCACAAGCCTGCCATCCGACATCATATTTCGGTTCAGGATTGAGCCAAGGAGGCGGGTATCTATATTTCCGCCACAAATTACGACACCAACACGCTTGCCGGCAAACAAATCGGGGCGCGCATAAATAGCAGCTATTCCGGCAGCCCCTGCACCTTCGGCAATAATCCGCTGTTCTTCAACAAGTGTGCCGACAGCCCATTCCAGATGCTGTTCTGAGACAAGAACAATATCATCGACATGTTTTGCAATGATGGGATGGGTTAGTGTGCCCGGACTTTTAATGGCGATCCCTTCGGCAAGGGTTTCCCCGCCGCAGATAATCTTATCCCCGCGAATGGTCTGTGCCATGGTAGGGTAAAGTTCAGCCTGCACGCCAATGATTGTAATATCTGGCCGCATTTCTTTGGCCATAATGCTGATGCCAGACATCAGCCCGCCGCCACCAATAGGAACAACAAGTACATCAAGATCAGGAACAGCCGTGAGCATTTCAAGGCCGATTGTTCCCTGACCACTAATGACATGAACATCATTGTAAGGATGGATAAGGGTTGAGCCATGTTCAGCTTGATAGGCTTTAACCGTTGCTTCTCCTTCATTTACCGACCGTCCGGCAAGGATGATTTCTGCGCCATGAGAGCGGGTTCTCTCCACTTTGGCAAAAGGTGTCTGTTTTGGCATGATAATGGTTGCTTTGAGGCCTGCTTCACGGGCGCGAAATGCGACAGCCTGCGCGTGATTACCTGCTGACATGGTGATAATGCCGCGCTGTTTCTGCTCTTCGGTTAATTGTGCCATAGCAACAGCGGCGCCGCGCACCTTAAAAGAGGAGGTATATTGTAAATTCTCAAGCTTTAGATGAAGCGAGCAGCCCAGCAAACCCGATAAAGAGGGCGCTTGTATCATGGGCGTATCAATAATAAGAGGGGCCAGAAAATCAGCCGCGCGTCTTATATCATCAGCTGTTACGTTTGGCAGGGGAGGCGTTTCAGGCATCATCATCTCTTTTTTTCAACGTCAGGCAGTGTTGTTAGAAGAAAAACCATATGCCAGCTTAAGCTAAGCCGTTACCAAGAAGGCGACGCTTTTTGCCTGTTATCGCTGAGCGCGGGCGTGAATTTTTTCAGCGATGACAGGTGCAAAATACGTTAAAATGCCGCTTGCACCAGCCCGCTTGAAAGCAAGCAGAGCTTCTTCGACAACGATGTCTTCATCAAGCCAGCCATTCTGACCTGCTGCCCGTAACATCGCATATTCACCTGATACCTGATAGGCAAAGCAGGGTANGGTTGTCGCATTACAGATATCACGCACAATATCCAAATAAGGCATGCCCGGTTTGACCATTACCATATCGGCGCCTTCATCAATATCCATCAGCACTTCACGGGTCGCTTCATCGCGGTTGGCAGGGTTCATCTGGTAGGTTTTTTTGCCCTCCCCGCCAAGCTTGCGCCCCGCGCCAACCGCATCTCTGAACGGCCCGTAAAAGCCAGATGCAAATTTAGCAGCATAGGACATGATCATCATATCTGTATGACCTTCTGATTCCAGCATGGCCCGAATAGCGCCAATCCTGCCATCCATCATATCTGATGGCGCAATAATGTCACATCCTGCCTCTGCCAAGGTGCGGGCTTGTTCAACAAGCGCTGCTACTGTTTCATCATTCAGCACTTTTGCGCCGTCCAGCAAACCGTCATGGCCATGATCTGTGTAAGGGTCTAGAGCAACATCGCATAATAATAAAATATCTGGGCATTCTGCTTTGACCGCCCGCACAGCGCGGCAGATAAGATTGTTAGGATTAAGCGCCTCAGTCCCGTGCGCGTCTTTTAGCGCATCTGGGGTGCGCGGAAACAGCGCAATCGCGGGGATGCCAAGGCGTAGCGCATAGCGGGCCTGTTCTATAATCATATCAATTGAATAACGGGATACCCCTGGAAGCGATGCAATAGGCTCTTCTACCTTATCGCCTTCAACAACAAAAAGCGGCCAGATAAGGTCTGATACTGTAAGGCGGGTTTCCTGCACCATATCGCGAATTCCAGCAGAACTGCGCAGGCGGCGCAGACGTGTTCCTGGAAACTGAGGGCGGTTCGTATCATGAGACATGGCAGCAAAGTCCTAAGAGGAGGGGGTAGGAAACAAAATGACCTCTATTCTAGATGAATTAGCAGGGCACATGCAAGTCACTGGGGAAAGGCTGGCCATTGGCGGGTGGAAGCTTATAGGGGATAAGGATGATAAGTGCTTCATAATCTTGTTTCTTGCCCTAACAAGCCTGTGCGGGAGGCTTGCTCTTAGCAGGTGAATTAGCCTAAAGTAGGCTCAGTATTCCTGATAAAAATCCCGGCTCACGAGAGCCCGGGGGCAGGTATGCAAAAGCACATCTTCAGTCTGCTCCTAAATAAGGGTTTTTATTATATGCGCCTTAGTCAGTATTTCTTGCCTGTCCTTCGTGAAAATCCCAAAGAAGCACAGATTGCCTCCCATAGATTAATGCTCCGTGCTGGTATGGTACAGCAATCAAGTGCTGGTATTTATAGCTGGTTGCCGCTTGGCTTAAAAGTGCTGGAAAAAATCGAACAGATTGTGCGCGAAGAGCAAAACCGTTCAGGCGCTCTTGAAATCAAGATGCCAACGATACAGCCTGCTGAATTATGGCAAGAATCTGGCCGGTACGATGATTATGGCCGCGAAATGCTCCGGATTACGGACAGGCATGACCGCGATATGCTCTATGGGCCGACAAATGAGGAGCAGGTCACCGATATCTGCCGCTCGCATTTGCGCAGTTATAAATCGCTGCCGCTTAATCTATATCATATTCAGTGGAAATTCAGAGATGAGGTGCGGCCGCGTTTTGGTGTGATGAGAGGGCGTGAGTTCTTAATGAAGGATGCTTATTCCTTTGATGTCTCCAAAGAAGCAGCGCGTATTGCCTATAATAAAATGTTTGTTGCCTATTTGAAGACATTTGAGCGTATGGGACTAACAGCTATTCCGATGGAAGCTGATACTGGGCCTATTGGCGGTGATATGAGCCATGAGTTCATTATTCTGGCTGATACGGGTGAAAGCGGCGTGTTTTTCGATAAAGAATGGGAAAACACCACTCTGGTTACAGATATATCCTATCAAGATGATTTAGAGCCTATTGTGGAGCGCTTTACCTCGCTTTATGCCAAGACAGATGAAATGCATGATCCGGCAACCTGTTCTGTGGCGGACGCAGACCTGTTGACGCGCCGCGGTGTTGAAGTCGGACACATCTTTTATTTCGGGACCAAATATTCGGCTAAAATGGGGGCAGCAGTGTCAGGGCCTGACGGCAAGGATATTGACGTGCATATGGGCTCCTACGGTATTGGTGTCTCGCGCCTTGTTGGGGCGCTTATCGAAGCCAGTCATGATGAGCGCGGTATTATCTGGCCTGCGTCAGTGAGCCCGTTTGATGCTGCGATTGTTAATCTGAAGGCGGGCCATGCAAAAACAGATCCCGTCTGTGAAATGCTTTATGAGAAGCTGACACAAGCTGGCAATGATATCCTGCTTGATGATAGTTCTGAATCGCCCGGTGCAAAGCTTGCCAGTATGGATCTGATAGGATTGCCATGGCAGATTATTGTTGGCCCGCGCGGCATTGATGCCGGCCATGTTGAGCTTAAAAACCGCCGGACTGGCGAGACGGTCGAACTTTCGCCTGAATCTGCCCTTAATCATCTTTTAGAACAATTTGGGTAATCATAATCTTACCTGTCAGCTATGCTGTGAGGCACGCTGATGAAACTTAGACTTACCTCATACCAGAAGGGTATAATAATAACTGATGATATTCAGCCCGATTGAACGCCTACTTGCTTTTCGATATATCCGTGCGCGCCGCGCTGAAGGGTTTATTTCTGTTGTTGCGTGGTTCTCACTTGCTGGCATTACGCTTGGGGTGGCAACCCTGATTATTGTGATGTCTGTGATGAACGGATTTCGCGCAGAGCTTATTGGCAGAATTTTAGGGCTGAACGGACATTTGGGTGTTAGCTCTGTTGAGGGCGGCATTAAGGATTATAATAAGCTAGCGCTGCGGTTATCTGAGATGCCGACTATCATTGCTGCAACCCCGCAAATTGAGGGTCAGGTTNTGGTAAATGCCAATAATCAGGCGCGCGGGGCTGTTGTGCGCGGNGTGTCCTGGTCTGATCTTGCTGTCCGCAAGCCGCTTTGGGAGTCCCTTGATGAGAATGCAATTGCGGCGTTCAGAGATGATGGCGCTCTGCTTATCGGCGAGACAATGGCCTTTACCTTCCGCCTGAAGCTGGGCGATACCATAACGTTGCTTTCGCCAAAGGGCCGTGTGACAGCCTTTGGTACAGTGCCGCTACGGCGAAGCTTTAAGNTCGGCGGTATTTTCAAAGTCGGCATGCATGAATATGACAGTAGTTTTATTTTCATGCCGTTAGATGTCGCACAGTTGTTTTTTGATACAGGCGATATTGTTTCAGGGTTTGAGGTTTATTCATCAGCCCCGCTAAAAATCACGGCGGTCTCCAATATTATTAAATCTCAGCTTGGCGCAAAATATAGGGTGTTTGACTGGCAGGAACGCAATGCTTCATTTTTGAACGCCTTGAAAGTTGAACGCAATGTCATGTTCCTGATTTTGACGCTCATTATTCTTGTTGCGGCATTCAATATTGTCTCATCAATGATTATGCTGGTGCGGTCGAAAAATGCGGATATCGCTGTTCTGCGCTCACTCGGGGCAAGTAGTAGTCTGATTATGCGCGTCTTTCTGATTACCGGCGCTAGTATAGGGGCTGTTGGAACTTTGGCAGGCTCACTGCTTGGGCTGATATTCTGCTGGCAGATCGATAATATCAAAAGCGGTATTGAATCGCTGTCAGGCGCCGAATTATTCTCGGCAGAAATTTACTATCTATCAAAATTACCGGCTGTTGTTGACCCCTTTGAAGTCAGTATGGTGGTTGTGATGGCGCTTGTGTTGAGCTTTATTGCCAGTCTGTATCCGGCGTGGCGGGCAGCGCATGTCGCACCAGCTGAGGTGTTGCGCTATGAGTAAGTCTTCATCTGTGTTGCAGCTGGTAGATGTTGAGCGCCATTTCGTGCAAGGCGGCCGGCGTATCAATGTGTTGAATAAGGCAAGTCTTAGTCTTGAAGCTGGCCGCATGACAGCCCTTATTGGGCCGTCAGGAGCTGGCAAAACCACATTGCTGAATATGGCAGGGCTTCTTGAACGGCCTGATAGCGGCGATGTGGTCGTTGGCGGCGTCAGAACAGCCCAATTATCAGAAGCAAAGCGCACAATGTTACGCCGGCAACAGATAGGGTTTGTGTTTCAATTTCATCGGCTGTTTCCTGAATTCTCGGCGCGTGAAAATGTTATTATTCCGCAGATGCTAAACGGTCTCACTTACAAAAAAGCTGATGAGCGGGCCACTGCCTTACTGGCTATGGTTGGTCTTGAGGAACGGACTGATCATCGCCCCGGCTTATTGTCGGGCGGAGAGCAGCAACGTGTTGCCATTGCGCGCGCGGTGGCAAATGCGCCTGATATTCTGCTGGCAGATGAGCCAACAGGAAATCTGGACCCCGAAACTGCAAAAATTGTGTTTGACGCGCTGAGCCGCATTGTGCGCGGTACAGGGACAGCAGCCCTTATTGTGACGCATAATCAGCTTCTTGCTGAACAGATGGATGATATTCTAACCATTAGCCAGGGCAGGATAGTCAGGTCAGGATCATGAGCTACGCGCCGTTCATTCATTTACGCGTTCATTCCGCCTATTCCTTATCTGAAAGTACATTGCGGATTAGTGAGCTTGCAAAGCTTGCTTCATCAGATAACCAGCCTGCGCTGGCGATTACCGACAGTTTTAATATGTTTGGTGCATTTGAGTTCTCGCAGAAAATGCTTGATTATGGTGTTCAACCGCTGATTGGTGTTTCTGTTGCCCTTTCTGATGAAAGAGGTGAGGGGAATGTTGTTCTGCTTGCCCAGACAGAAGCCGGCTATATCCATTTAAGTCAGTTAGTCTCAGACGCGCTATTAGCAACCGACCCTGCCTCTCAGCCTGTCATTCCACTTGCAGCATTAGCGGCTCGTTCTGCTGGTCTGATCCTGTTGTCCGGCGGCGCAAGGGGCGGCTTTATCGGGCAACCTGCTGCCCATGGTCAACGCGACCTCGCACTTCAGCGACTGACAGGTCTGAAAGATATGTTTGGCGACCGTGTTTATGTTGAGCTGCAACGCCATGGTCTTGCTGGTGAACGCGGTGCCGAGCCAGTCTTGCTCGAGATAGCTGATGCAACAGATGTCCGCCTTGTGGCAACAAATGATTGTCATTTTGAAACAGAAGACATGTTTGGCCCGCACCGTGTGCTGACTTGTATTGCAAACTCTGAGCGGCTTGCCAGCATGGCTGATAATGGTTTTACCCCCCATCATCGCTTTAAAACGGCGGCAGAAATGGTTGCTCTGTTTGCCGATATACCCGAAGCCGTGGAGAATACGCTTCATATTGCGCGGCGGTGTAGTTTTGTTGTGAGCCGGCGCAAACCAATTCTGCCCTCAACTGGCGCAGATGATGAAGCAGCAGCATTACGCCAGCTCTCAGAAGACGGGCTAGAAAAGCGCCTTACTCATNTGGCTGGTTCAGACTATTTTGATGGGTCTGATGCGGCAAAGAAACCCTATTTTGACAGGCTTTCCGTAGAGCTTGATATCATTATTGAGATGGGGTTTCCGGGGTATTTTTTGATTGTTTCGGATTTCATTCGCTGGTCAAAAGATAAAGAAATACCAGTTGGGCCGGGCCGTGGTTCTGGTGCTGGCTCGGTTGTTGCTTGGGCATTGCTGATTACTGATCTTGACCCGTTACGCTGGGGATTGCTGTTTGAACGATTTTTGAATCCAGAACGTGTCTCCATGCCGGATTTTGATATTGATTTCTGTCAGGAGCGGCGCGAGGAAGTTATCCGCTATGTGCAGGAAAAATACGGTCAGGAGCGCGTTGCACAGATTATTACCTTCGGATCGCTTCAGGCCCGCGCTGCATTGCGTGATGTTGGCCGCGTTCTTGATATGCCCTATGGACAGGTTGATAGGATAGCAAAGCTTATCCCTAACAATCCGGCAAAACCGACAACAATTTCAGAAGCACTTGAATCAGAACGCGAATTATCAGCCATGGTGGAGGAAGATGAGCAGGTCGCCCATCTTGTCACCACAGCAACGCGTCTTGAAGGCCTGTATCGTCACGCCTCAACCCATGCAGCTGGCCTAGTAATCGCTGACCGGGCGTTGCCTGAGCTTGTCCCTGTTTATCGTGACCCGCGCTCTGATATGCCTGTGACCCAGTTTAATATGAAGTCTGTTGAGCAGGTCGGGCTGGTAAAATTTGATTTTCTGGGGCTGAAAACGCTGACTGTGATCCAGCGGGCTGTTGAATTGCTGGCACGGCGGGATACTACGGTTGATATTAATGCTATCCCGCTTGATGACGCTAAAACATATGACATGCTTGCTGAAGGCGATACGGTTGGCGTGTTTCAGCTGGAATCAAGTGGCATGCGCGACGTGCTGCGGGGGCTGAAGCCAGATAGATTTGAAGATATCATTGCGGTTGTGGCGCTGTATCGCCCCGGTCCAATGGAAAATATTCCAACATATATCAGCCGTAAGCATGAGCGTGAACCGGTTGAATATATGCATCCCCTGCTTGAGCCGATATTATCAGAGACCTACGGCATTATGATTTATCAGGAGCAGGTTCAGCAGGCCGCTCGGGACCTTGCAGGTTATACGCTTGGCGGGGCTGATATATTGCGCCGTGCGATGGGGAAAAAAGATCAGGCAGAGATGGACCAGCAGCTGCAGACATTTGTCAGTGGCTCGGAGCAGAATGATATTAGTGCCACACTTGCTTCAAGTATTTTTGAGCAAATCGCCTCTTTTGCCGGATATGGCTTTAATAAATCTCACGCAGCAGCCTACGCGCTGGTCTGCTACCAGACGGCATGGCTGAAGGCAAATTATCCGGTAGAATTTATTGCAGCATCAATGGCGCTTGATGCAGGCAATACCGAAAAGCTCGCAGTGTTTCGCCAAGAATGCTTATATAAGAAAATTCCAGTACTCGCGCCGGATATTAATTATTCAGAAGCCTCTTTTAGTGTTGAAGCCCCTGCCGATAAGCCTCTTTCCATTCGATATGCTCTGGGAGCGGTGAAAAATGTCGGCTCTGAGGCGATGGCCCGTCTGGCAGCTGAACGCCGGGAAAACGGCCTGTTTAGTTCGCTTGGGGATCTTGCCAAAAGATTGGCGCGTGAAGGTAGTAATAAACGTCAGCTTGAAAATCTTGTGAAAGCCGGCGCTTTTGATAGTTTGCAAGATAACCGCCGACAGATGTTTGAGTGCCTTGATCAGCTTACCCAGCAAGCAGATTTCTACCGGCGGGAGGCAGAATCTGATCAAAATAGTCTGTTTGGCGGTGAAGATGGTAATGTTGCTGACCCGGTATTCCGGTTTTCTGCTGGCCCGGATTGGACAAGTTCAGACCGGCTATCACGTGAATTTGAGGCGCTCGGCCTTTATCTCTCAGCACATCCTCTTGATGCGTATCAGGCACAGCTTGAAAGCCTTAAGATTATTGGATCGCAAGACATTGAAACAGCCCTTCGCGGGCATGAGCAAAAACGGCTAAAGCTTGCAGGGCAGGTAACCGCCGTTCAGGAACGCGTCTCTGCGCGCGGCAATAGATTTGCCTTTGTCCAGTTTACGGATAAGGGCGGTATGTATGAAACCACCTTTTTCTCAGAAGTGTTGCTAGAGGCCCGTCCGCTGCTTGGCAGTGATGCGCCGGTTCTTGTCACAGTTGATGCCCGGATGGAAAATGATGCTGTCCGGCTTCTGGCGCAACGTGTTCAAAGTCTTGATGAGGCGATTGCGTTAAAGCAGACAGGCCTTGGTATCTGGTTAAATCATGAAGGGTGTCTTGAAGAGCTGCATGCCTGCTTGAAAGAGGATGGCGGCGGCAAGGCCCCGGTAAAATTATTTGTTCAGAATGGTACTGATGAAATCGAAGTCACGCTTGCGCATCGCTTCAAACTGAGCGGGGAATTGCGGCATCGGCTGAAATCTATTCGGGGCATAACCGATTTCCGTGAAATAAGCGCAAGCTAATGATAATAAATACCTGTTATTCTGCTTGCAATTCATCGCTTTTTCCCGTAATTACCACCCCATATCACACATGAGGGCTGGAGCCGCGGTAAAAAATCCCCGCGTTTCCGTCCGGTGAAGGCAGAGTTCTGTCTTTCGCATTCCCTCATGGAGGCTTAACCGGAAAACAGGAGACTATCATGGCCCTTCCGAGCTTTACTATGCGCCAACTTCTTGAAGCAGGCGTTCACTTCGGTCACCACACACGCCGCTGGGATCCCCGCATGGAGCCGTTTATTTTCGGCCAGCGTAACAGCATTCACATTCTTGACCTGCAACAAACTGTCCCGCTTTTATCGCGCGCTCTGTCTGTTTTGCGTGATACGGTAGCCAAGGGTGGCCGTGTTCTTTTTGTTGGCACAAAGCGCGCTGCATCCGGCAAAATTGCCGAAACTGCCTTAGCATGTGGTCAGTATTATGTTAATCACCGTTGGCTTGGCGGGATGCTCACCAACTGGGCAACTGTTTCCAAGTCTATTCGCCGTTTGCGCGATCTTGAAGCGCGCCTTAACAGTGATGAAATCCAGCAGCTGTCAAAGAAAGAAATTCTTCAGCTAACGCGTGAGCGCGATAAGCTGGAATTGACACTTGGTGGCATTAAGGAAATGGGCGGTCTGCCTGATATTCTGTTTATTCTGGATACAAACAAAGAAGATATTGCTGTTCTTGAAGCAAATCGTCTTGGTATTCCGGTTGTGGCTGTCATTGATAGTAATGCAAGCCCTGATGGCGTTGATTACCCCATTCCGGGCAATGATGATGCAATGCGTGCTATCTCGCTTTATTGCGAGCTCACTCAAGCAGCTATTCTGGATGGTCTTCAGCAAGAAATGATGTCATCTGGCGCTGATGCCGGCGCGGCAACTGAGGCACCTGCTGAGCCTGCTCTTGAAGCTGTTGCTGAGCCTGCACCAGTTGAGCCTGCCGCTGTGGAAGCAGCAGTAGAACCAGCAGCAGACACACCGGCTGAGTAAACGTCTATCTTTGCTCCTCCCTATGGAATGCGGGGTGTATGTGTCATGCGTGACGATCTGGTGGATGATACCGTTCTGTCATCTGTGATTGGCGCTCACATACGCAAAAAAAGCCGTTAGGGCAGGGGTATTTAGACCATCTGACAGGTTAAGCGAACAGGGTTTTGTTTGCTTAACCATCAACCTCACAGAACAATAAGGAAAATGATGATGAGTGTAACAGCTGCATTGGTGAAGGAACTTCGCGAAAAATCTGGCGCAGGCATGATGGATTGCAAAAAAGCGCTTAATGAAACAAATGGTGATATGGATGCCGCTATCGACTGGTTGCGGACCAAAGGTCTTGCTGCGGCAGCGAAAAAGTCAGGTCGTGTTGCCTCTGAAGGTTTGGTTGCTATCAGTGTTTCAGGAACATTAGGCGCGCTTGTCGAGCTTAACTCTGAGACTGATTTTGTGTCTCGTAATGATGATTTCCAGACATTTGCCAAAACGCTGTCATCCCTTGCGTTAACAGCAAGTGACATTGAAGCGCTGAAAGCGATGGATTATCCTAATACTGGCCGCACTGTTGCAGAAGAACTAACCCATAAGATTGCGACCATTGGTGAGAATATGTCTCTGCGCCGGATGGAAAAAGTATCAGTCGAATCTGGTGCTATCGTGCCTTACATTCATAACGCAACAGCAGACGGTCTTGGCCGCATTGGTGTTCTTGTTGGCCTTTCATCTTCTGCCGATAGCGCAGTGCTGTCTGGTCTGGGCAAGCAGATTGCGATGCATATTGCTGCGACAACACCTGCGAGTATCTCAGTTGACGATCTTGACCCTGAAATGGTTGCCCGTGAGCGTGATGTGTTGATTGAACAGGCAAAAGCGTCTGGCAAGCCTCAGGAAATTGCAGAAAAAATGGTTGAAGGCCGCCTACGCAAATATTACGAAGAAGTTGTTTTGCTTGAGCAGACCTTCGTTATTGATGGTGAAACCAAGGTTGGTAATGTTATCGAAGCTGCTGCTAAGGATGCTGGAGCTGATATTAAACTCACCCATTTTGCTCACTTTATTCTCGGTGATGGTATTGAAAAAGAAGAATCTGACTTTGCTGCTGAAGTTGCGGCTACATTGTCAAACTAAGCTATTCTTCGGTAACATAAGCCCTTACCGGCATCGCATGCATGTGAACGCTTCATCCTTGATTTATAAGGGTGGAGCGTTTTTTTAAGGCATTCTAAGTCTTTCGAGTTTGAATATTTTGCTTTATACCGACAACACTGTCAGACTAGTAGCGCTTGCATCTCTTCTCATAAGAGACCCGCTACTCACGCCAACCAGAGGAATTCATTAATGTCGGCTGATTTCAAGCATAAACGTGTTCTCCTTAAAATTTCTGGCGAGTCTCTGATGGGCGCCCAAGCCTATGGCATCGATACCGATATGGTGCAGCGTGTTGCTGATGAGATTAAAGGCGTTGTTGAACAGGGCGTTGAAGTTTGCCTTGTTATTGGTGGCGGAAATATTTTCCGTGGTGTTTCGGGCGCTGCTGCCGGTATGGAGCGGGCGACTGGTGATTATATGGGGATGCTTGCAACAGTCATGAATGCGCTTGCAATGCAAAGTGCCCTTGAGCAGAAAGACGTTCCTACACGGGTGATGTCTGCGCTTCCGATTAGTGCTGTTTGTGAGCCATATATCCGCAGGCGTGCTGTTCGGCATATGGAAAAAGGGCGTATTGTTATTTTTGCTGCAGGAACAGGAAATCCTTTCTTCACAACCGATACAGCCGCTGCTTTGCGGGCCTCTGAGATGAATTGTGATGCGTTGCTTAAAGGAACGCGGGTGGATGGTGTTTATGATGCTGACCCTGAAAAGGACGCAACTGCAACGCGGTTTGATACATTATCCTATCTGGATGTGTTGTCGCGGGACCTTAAGGTAATGGATGCGTCTGCAATTTCACTTGCTCGGGAAAACAAAATTCCTATTCTTGTATTTTCAATTTCTGAGTCAGGTGGGTTTGATAAGGTGCTCAGGCACCAAGGAGCCTTTACAATTGTAACCGAAGCATCACAATAGAGGTGTTTTGTTACGAACCCCAAATTTGTTTTAGACTATTTTTTAGCACTAATCATCACTAATACTGGCATTGGAGAGAGAGCATGTTTGACCTTGATGAAGTAAATCGTAAAATGTCTGCCTCAGTCGCAAATTTTGCAACAGAGCTTTTGGGACTTCGTGCAGGACGCGCCTCTACTGCGATGCTGGAGCCTGTAGTGGTCGATGCATATGGCTCAAAAATGCCGCTTAATCAGGTGAGTAATATTTCTGTTCCTGAATCGCGGATGCTTACTGTAACAGTATGGGATGCTGGACTTTCTGCTGCTGTTGAAAAGGCTATTCGGGATTCCGGGCTTGGTTTGAACCCACAATCTGAAGGGTCGGTTATCCGTGTACCTGTTCCTGATCTGTCAGAAGATCGCCGCAAAGAAATGGTTAAGGTTGCTGGTAAATATTGTGAAGCTGGTAAAATTGCCGTGCGGAATATTCGCCGTGATGCCATCGAACAAGTCCGTAAGGATGAAAAAGATGGCGGTATGTCTGAAGATGAGCGTCATGCGCTTGAGGCACAGGTTCAAAAAGCAACCGATGCCCATATTGCGCAGGTTGATGAGATGTTAGCGCAGAAAGAAAAAGATATTTTAAACGTGTGATAGGCGGTGTTTTGCCTTCTGACAGCCTAAATGCTGGCAGGATGTACGTGTGTACTCACCGAAACGAAGCTGTGATTAGATATTTGTTTTTATGGATTTAGTTAGATGAAGCATCTTGCACTGATAATGGATGGTAATCGCAGATGGGCTCGTGCGAATAAGCTCAGTGCCCTTATGGGGCATGATAATGGTGCTAACACCCTCAAAGATATTGCGCGCGCCGTAGCCGAGCAGGGCATTCCCTTCCTCAGCGTATTTGCTTTTTCAACCGAGAACTGGCGGCGGTCTCCAGAGGAGGTTTCTGGACTTCTTCAGCTTATGCGGAAATTTTTGATGAGCGAAACCCAGTCGCTTGTCGATGAGAATATACGACTTGTCATCATTGGAGACAGAACAGCGTTTGATAAGGGCTTTCTTGAATTATTTGAGACTTGCGAGGCAGCAAGTGCTCATTGTACCGGGTTAGTGCTAACAGTTGCGATAAATTATGGCGGCCAGCAAGATATACTTCAAGCGATAAGCGAAGCGCAAAAACAGTTTCCTGGCGAAGAAATCTCTTCTGATATGATTAAATCATGTCTCATGACATCACATTTGCCGCCGGTAGACTTGCTTATCCGCACTGGCGGCGAAAAACGGGTTTCAAATTTTCTTCTCTGGGATCTTTCCTATGCCGAATTGTATTTTTCTGACAAATTCTGGCCGGACTTCTCTTCAGAAGACCTCAACCAAGCTGTCGCTGACTTTCAACATCGTACACGTCGTTTCGGCGGTGATGTTGCCTCTGCGTCTGAGCAGTCTTAGTCCTTATGGCACCTGCTGCATCTCATGAGTTAAAATACCGTATTTTAGGGAGCTTTCTTTTCCTTCCTATAATTATTCTGATTGGCTCTGGCGGAATGCTGGCCATGATAGGAGGCGCTCTGCTGTCAGCTGGCATATCATATGAGTTTAGCACTCTTATGGGCCGCAAGGATGCAGGAGAGAGGCATATTATCGGCTCTCTTACCTTTACAGGCTATCTGCTTGGTGTACTGCCGTTTATGACAGCGGATATCTCGCTATTGGGGGCAGTTGGTTTTCTTGCTGTTACCTATCTGGCTGCCTTTTTTGTCATAAGGCGATTTGCCTTTATTCTCTTTTTAGTGATGGCCTGTCTTTTCAGCCTTGGTTATCTCATTAGTATGCCTGGCGGGGTTGTGCTTATCTTGCTTGTTGCGCTTGCTATCAGTGCCTGTGATACAGGCGCTTATTTTAGTGGCCGGTTTATTGGCGGACCAAAACTTGCGCCTCATATCAGTCCATCAAAAACCTGGTCAGGGTCTTGCGGCGGAATCATAGCCGCTATTCTTGTGCTTTTGCCAGTTGTTACGCTTGAGGTTTATCCTGTTGCGATGCTTATTATTGGCGGGGTTGTTATTGCTGCTCTCTCGCAAATTGGTGATTTGATTGAATCTCAGCTCAAGCGGCGTTTGGGCGTGAAGGATAGTAGCCGTCTTATACCAGGACATGGCGGGTTTCTAGATAGGTTTGATGGCTATCTGACTGTACTGCCTGTCCTTGCGGTTCTGGTCGCTATGGGCGTGGTCGGGTTGCCTGATATTGATATCACCATTATATTTTCCAGATAGAAGGAGGTCGTTGCTGTGATGAAAATGCTCTCCCTTTTTGGTGCAACAGGGTCGATTGGAGACTCTACTCTTAAACTTGTTGATGAACATTCCGACCGATTTTCGGTCTCTGTTATGACAGCCCATAGCAACTATGAAAAACTGGCACAACTCGCGCTGAAATATCAGCCCAGTTTGGTGGTGATTGCTGATAGCCAGTATGAAGCTGCTCTTGCAACATGTCTCCGCGGCACGTCTATTCAGGTTGCGAGCGGCGTGGACGCGTTATGTGAGGCAGCGCGCATGCCTGTTGATTGCGTAGTTGCAGGCATCGTGGGGTTTGCTGGTTTGATGCCTGTTCGGGCTGCTGTTGAGGCAGGGCAGACTATTGCGCTTGCGAATAAAGAAACGCTTGTTGCAGCAGGGCATCTCATCATGCCGCTTGCCGCTGTATCGGGGGCAACTCTCCTGCCAGTTGATTCAGAGCATAATGCTATCGCTCAATGTCTGGTTGGTGCCCGCGATGAAGATATTGATAAAATTGTTCTCACAGCTTCTGGCGGGCCATTTCGCGCTCTTAGCCGTGCAGAGATGCATCATGCAACAAAAGAACAGGCGCTGCTCCATCCAAACTGGTCAATGGGTCAGAAAATTACGATTGATAGTGCAACAATGATGAATAAGGGGCTTGAGCTAATCGAAGCGGCTTGGCTGTTTGGCCTTGGCAGTAACCGGCTTGAAGCGCTCATTCATCCTCAATCGATTATACATGGGCTGGTAAGCTATTGTGATGGTAGCTGGTTGGCTCATATGGGGCCAGCTGATATGAGAGTGCCACTCTCTTATGCCCTTGGTCATCCAGACAGACTTGCATGGCAGGCTGAACCGCTCGATCTAGCGCAGATTGCACGGTTAGACTTTCAGCCTGTCTGTCTTGAACAATTTCCCTGTTTTGGGATGGCAAAATCGATAATTGGCACAGATCCTGCGGATGCTGTTACGTTAAATGCAGCTAATGAAATGGCAGTGCATCATTTTTTATCAGGCGAAATTCCCTTTGGTGAAATAGCAGAACAGGTAGATACCATTTTGTCAGAAAAGCGGTTAGGGTCAGCTAATAGTTTTGATGATATCCTTGCCCTTGACCAAGAAGTCAGAAAGTCAGCTCGTTCTGCTGTCTAATCCACCCCATTACCCAAACACGTAATAATAAGGAATAAATAATGATTGATTTAGGTGTTCTTGGATACCCTCTCGCATTTCTTACAGCTATCACAATCGTTGTTTTCTTTCATGAGCTTGGCCATTACTGGGTCGCGCGCCGGTCTGGCGTCGCTGTTGAAGTCTTTTCTATTGGATTTGGTCCAGAATTATTTGGCTGGCAGGCGAAAAGTGGAACCTATTGGCGTGTCGCTTTGCTCCCGTTAGGTGGTTATGTTCGCATGCGCGGCGATGAAAATGCGGCAAGTATGGCATCCGAAGGGGCGACGCGCATAAAAGGGAGTTTTGCTGGCGCACCTTTGCTCTCTCGCATGGCGATAATAAGTGCAGGTCCTTTGGCTAATTTCCTGCTTGGTATCATGCTGTTTGCGCTTGTTTATATGGCTGTTGGAAAAGCCTTTATTCCGGCTGAGATTGGCGAAGTCATGCCAGAAACGGCGGCGGCGGAAGCTGGCCTGCAAGAAGGTGACAAGGTGCTGTCTGTTGATGGTCGTACGGTTCGTGATTTTGCTGAATTGAGGTCGGTTGTTTTTGAAAGCCCTAACAAAGAGTTACTCTTTGAGATTAACCGTTTTAGTGTCATTAAAACGATCCCAGTTACGCCTCGGCCTATTTATCTAGAAGACCTTAAAATGACGGCTGGCCAGCTTGGTGTGCGCTCAGCCCCTGGCGCGTTCCGCAAACTAGGCTTGTCCGAGGCGGCTGTAACAGCAGGAGCCGATACGTTTCACATGACATCTATGATGCTCAGAGGGATTGGCAGGCTTGTAACAGGAAATGCTAGCCAGTCTGAAGTTGGCGGTCCGGTGCGCATTGCAGAATTTGCCGGAGATGCTGCGCGGCAGGGGTTTGCAAGTTTCCTCATTTTTACAGCTGTTATTTCGATTAATCTGGGACTTATTAATTTACTGCCTGTTCCGGTATTAGATGGCGGACATCTGTTAATGTTTATGATTGAGGGTGTACGCGGTAAACCTTTGCCAGAGAGGCTTCAATCCGTATTGATGCGTGGCGGCATGGCCATATTGATGAGCCTTATGATTGTCGTCACATTTTTTGATTTATTTCGGTTTGTAAGCTCATAAAGATAAGATTAGAGAAAAATACCTAAAAAAAGGCGCATGTGAGGCGTTTTTTCGTGAAACTATTTTGCGTAAAACGTCTGTTCACGATACAACAATAGTAATCTGCGGCAAGAATGATGGACATTCGGCAGTTTGCAAAATGCAACGCGATGTTCAGGAGACAATTTTATGATAAGAATAATACTATTATTTGTCTTTTTGTTCAGCGCTGTTCTGACAGTGCCGCACGACGCGTTTGCTCAGACAACTAATGAGACTGTGACGGTTAGCGAAATTGCTATTTCAGGAAATAGCCGTGTGTCTGATAGTACGATTAGCGCCTATCTGCCTGTTAGAGTAGGTGATGCGATTTCAGAAGACAGTTTGGATAATGCCATTGATAGTCTGTTCGCAACCAAACTCTTTAATGATGTTACGATTAACATTGAGGGAACACGCATTAGCATCGCGGTGGTGGAAAACCCGATTGTTAACCGCGTAAATATTGAGGGTAATGATGTTCTGGATGATGAGAGGCTTCTTGCTGAGCTGGATATTCAGCCACGCCGCGTCTTTACCCGGAAAGTTGCGGTTGATGCAACCCAAAAACTTCTTGAGATTTATCGTCTGTCCGGTCGGTATGCTGCTGAGATAACGCCGCAAGTTATTCGGCTTGATAATAACCGTGTTGATCTCATCTTTGAGGTCGATGAAGGACCGCTCATCAAAGTGACATCTATTTCTTTTATTGGAAATGAGACATTTTCAGACTTTGCGCTAAGGCAGGTAATTTCTAGCCGGCAAGTGCGGTGGTGGGCATTTTTATCATCGGTTGATAAATATGATGAGAGTCGTCTTGATTATGATGCGCGGCTCTTACGCCAGTTCTATCTGGGACGGGGCTATGCAAATATTGAAATTAAGCGCGCTCAGGGCGGACTGCTTGCTGACCGGTCAGGTTTTGCGCTTACATTTGAGATAGATGAGGGCACGCGCTACAAGCTCCGCGATGTGAGCTTCACCTCTCAAATCACCGATATAGATGTCAGTAAATTCCGGGACGATATTCCGTTGGAAAAAGGCGACTGGTATAATGTTAAGGGGTTAGAGCAAGGTCTGCTTAATGTCACAAATTCGCTTGGCAATCTTGGTTATGCCTTTGTTGATGTTCGACCTCAAGTGACCCCGGACACTGATAGCAATGAGCTTGATATCGAAATTTCGATCGGTGAAGGGCGGAAGAACTATATTGAACGCATTGAAGTCGTCAATAATTCTCGCACTAGAGATACAGTTATTCGCCGAGAACTTGAAGTTGTGGAAGGTGACCCATACAACCAGTTGAAACTGGATAAGTCTCTGCGGAACATTAAGAATCTCGGGTTTTTTAGGACCGTTGATATATCAACAGTCCGAGGTTCAGCAGATGACCAGACCATTGCTAAAATTAATGTTGAAGAGCAGTCGACAGGCGATTTTTCGATAGGTGTCGGTTATTCCTCGCTCGATAAATCAACCGTCTCACTGGGGATTAACGAGAGAAACTTTTTAGGGTCCGGACGCGGGTTAAAATTTTCTACATCATTGTCTGAAAGCCGGTCAGATTACAGACTTGGCCTAACTGAGCCTTATTTTCTTGACCGTGATCTTCGTGGTTCGGCTGAAATATTTAATCAGAAGGTGGAAAATAGTACGCTCACAACAAAATCAACAGGTGTTAATCTCGGGGTAGCGTTTGATGCTGCTGATGATTATTATCATCGCATCGGGTATGAGCTATCATCGGCAGATTCTACCCAAAGCAGTACGACAGCTACGTCACTCACAGGCGAAGAAAATAAAGACCTGTTACGCTCAGCTTTGTCCTATACTATCGGACGCTCGACACTTGATAATAGGTTTGATCCAACAGAAGGATATTTATACGAGCTTGATGAGACTGTTTCCGGGCTTGGCGGTGATGTTACTTTTATGAAGACCTCTGTGCGGGCAAGCTATTTCAAGCCGCTGAATTTCAATAGTTTCATTCTTGGTGTTCGCGGCCGTGCTGGCTTTGTTGATGGGTTAGGTGAAAAAGTAACACAGAGCGCTCGCTTCTACCTTGGTGGCCGTACTGTTCGCGGTTTTGATTCAAGTGGTATTGGACCGCGTGATACTGGTGCAAATTCAGCTGTTGGTGGTAATTACATGTATTCGGCGACAGCAGAAATTGTATCAAGCTATGGGTTAAGCGAAGATTTAGGTGTTCGCTGGACTGTCTTTTCAGATATTGGCTCTGTGTGGGACACAGACTACCCATCTGGCGTGACAGGGGCAAATGATGATTCGTTGCGTCAGTCAGTTGGTGTAGGCTTCCTGTGGGATACTGCGGTTGGCCCTCTAACGTTCTATTGGGCCGATGCGGTCTCTAAAACATCACATGATCAACTAAAACGGTTCCAATTTAACATCGGCACACGCCTCTAGGATTGTTAGCAGATGCGTTCTCCTGAAATGTCATTACTATCTAACATCATCGGCCGTTTGTATCTGAATGCTACACAGCTGGGCAAGCACAGTGCGGCATTGAGTTTGGTACTGTTTTTGGCACTGTTTCTGTCTGGTGCAGGACTGCAGAGCGCAGCTGCTCAGGTTACAATAGGAGATGTATCGACCGAAAATGCTGGTAATTCTGACTTTGATATCAGGCGTGTTGGCACGATTGATATCTCAGCAGTGTTAAGAGCTTCAGAAGCGACTGAAAAAGTGAGACGGCTCCTTGATGGGAAACGGGCTGAGTTTAAAGAGGAATTTGCGCAAAAAGAAGCAGAGCTTGTCTTAAAAGAGCAGGAGCTTCAGTCTAAGCGGGATATTATGTCTCAGGATGCTTATCGAAACGAAGTGCAAAAATTTCAGAATGATGTCGCCGAAATTCAACGGCAAATCCAATTCCGTCGTCAATCTCTTGATAATGCCTTTCAGCAGGCTCAGGATAAAATCCGTCAGCTTGCTCTCAAAATTGTGACTGAAATAGCCAATGAACGTCGTCTCGATTTTGTCCTAAACAAAGATAATGTTCTGGTCTTCCGCAATAAGCTGGATATTACCCAAAATGTTCTTGAGGTCTTGAACGAGCGAACCAAAAATGCGCGACTAGAACTTGACGAAACACCCCCCAAAAGTAATGGGGGCTAATCGTGTCAGGTGACCCGAGATTTTACGGCACTCCTCTTCCTCTTGCTCTTGCAACATTAACTGAAATCTGTGATGGCATGATTGTGCATGGCACAGGTAGCATCATGGCAACTCATATCTCGTCGCTTTCTGATGCTGGTGACGGCAGTCTTATTTATATTGCTGATGAAACATTGTTAAACCAGCTTGACAAGAAGAGTGGGTTCATCTGTTTTATTGCGCCTGACCTAGAGGGACATCTTGCCGGTGTTTTATCAGCAGCAGCGGGTGTGATAGTTGTTGCAAACCCGCGTCTTGCCTTTGCTGTGGCGGCGCGTGCTCTTTATGCAGAAGCACCAAAAGCTGTCTCTTTTTATCATGAAACAGCCCACATATCCTCTACTGCTATTATAGGCGATAATGTGTCCATTGGGGCTCAGTGCTATATTGGCGAGAATGTTGAAATTGGCGATAATGTGAAGCTTGGTGTCGGCGCTATTCTGGATGATGGTGTTATGATAGGGGCGCGCTGTGTCATCGGCGCACATACCACTATTCGGTTTGCCATTCTTGAGCAAGATGTCCATATTTCTGATTTATGTTCTATCGGCACTGAGGGTTTTGGCATTGAAGGTACAGGTCAAATGGCTGTCCGTATTCCGCATTTTGGCCGTGTTATGATAGAGCAAGGATGTCATATCGGAGCAAGTTGTACAATCGATAGAGGTGTCATGGATGACACGCGTCTCGGGGCATATGTTATGCTGGATAATCAGGTTCACATTGCACACAATGTCCAGATTGGCGAGAATACAATTATTGCGGCTCAGGTTGGCATTGCTGGTAGCACAAAAATTGGCAAAAATTGCATGTTTGGTGGTCAGGTAGGCGTTGCTGACCATGTAGCAGTTGGTGACAATGTTATTGTTGCAGCGCAATCAGGCGTGACGAAAGACTTAAATAAGCCGCAGCTTTATATCGGCTATCCAGCGCAGCCAGCACGTGATTTCTGGCGCGGACAGGCCCGATTGCGAAAGCAGATAAAAAATACAGAACGATAGGGCGTGGAAGCGGTCGCAAGGCCAGAGATACAAGACGGTGAGGGCTATTCTCACCACCATGATTAACGTACGATAATATAGGCTAACCTGATAGGATTAAGACATGAGCGAATTACCCCCTCTTGATTATGCCGCGATCGAAAAACTGCTGCCCCATCGCGCGCCTTTTTTGCTGATTGATAGGTTGGAGAATATCATTTCTGGCGAATCTGCTGTTGGGATTAAGGCTGTTAGCGGTAATGAGCCCTATTTTGTGGGTCATTTTCCCGGCCACCCCATTATGCCAGGTGTGCTCATCGTTGAAGCAATGGCTCAAGCAGCAGGCGCGCTTGCCATGCTCTCTCAGGAAGACACAGAACATGGCAAGCTTGTGTTTCTTGCTTCGGTTGATAAAACCCGTTTTAAGCGCCCTGTGACGCCGGGGATATTGCTTGAGCTACAGGTGAAGAAGGTTGCCTCAAAAGGGCCTTTGTGGAAGTTCTCAGGCACAGCAATGAGTAATGGTATCGTAATGGCGCAAGCTGAGTTTTCTGCAATGGTGGTAGACGGTGACAGATAAGGACGTAACAATACATCCAACAGCGATTATTGCGAAGGGCGCGCGCCTTGGCACTGGTGTTTCAGTTGGCCCCTTCACCACGATTGGTGAGAATGTTGAAATTAATGATAATACCAAAATTTTTAGTCATGTTGTCATTGATGGTCATACTAAAATAGGCCAAAACTGTGAGGTTTTTCCCTTCACAACGCTTGGACTTGCACCCCAACATTCAAAATATGCAGGTGAGCCATCGCGGCTTGTTATCGGAAATCATAATATTATCCGCGAACATGTCTCAATGCATGGCGGGACGGCTCTTGATAGAATGGAAACAACTATCGGAGAGCATGGTCTGTTTATGGCAGGCTCTCACGTTGGGCATGATTGTGTTATTGGCGAGCATGCTATTCTTGCCAATGGAACGGGTGTTGCGGGGCATGTAGCGCTCGGCGACCATGTTTATTTGGGTGGCTATTCAGCGGTGCATCCCTTTGTTCGTATCGGCAGTCACGTCATTGTTGGTGGTGGGTCAATTATTGTTGATGATATCATTCCGTTTGGCGCTGTTGTTGGCGGGCGTGCGATGCTTGATGGGCTTAATATCATCGGGTTGCGCCGTCGTGGCTTTACTGCGGCACAAATCTCGGCGTTAAGGGCAGCTTATAATACCTTATTTGTTGTTGAGACTGGCCTCTTTGCTGAGCGGCTGGAAAGTCTTAAGACAGCAGGTAGTGATGATGTTGTTGATGAATTAGTTAAGTTTATTAAGGCAAAGGGGAAGCGCCCCTTATGTCATCCAGAACGATAGAGGCTGATAAATGGGGCGTCTTGCGATCATTGCTGCCAAAGGCTCCCAGCCACGCCTGCTTGCTCAGGCTGCCAGTGCGGCAGGAGATACGCCTTTTATCATTGGCCTTAGCAATCAGGTTGATGCAGATTTTTCTGATTTTGAGTATCTCGAAATGCCGGTTGGTCAGATTGGCGCGTTGCTTGATAGTCTTACCGAGCGCAATATTCAGAAAATCTGCTTATCTGGAAAGTTTATCCGCCCCCCATTACACACAATCAAACCAGATAGTCATGCGGTAGCACTTATCAGTAAGGCGCTATTTTCAGGTGATGATAAAGCGTTGAAAATTGTGCGTGATTTCTTTCAAGAGCAGGGCTTTCAGATCGTTTCTGAAGCTGATTATCTTACCCTTGATACGCTAAGCTCTGGCGAGATATTTGGCCCGCTTTTATCAGATGGTCAGCGCAAGGCTGTTGAAACAGCTATTAGCGCTCTTTATCAGCTTGGCGCGCTTGATGTTGGCCAATGTATCATTACCCAGAGCCAGCGTATCATTGCTATTGAGGGCGCTGAGGGAACGAACGAGATGATAAGGCGGGCGACTGACTATCTGCTGACAAGTCCGGATATCGCGGAATCACATGATATTGCTTTTATTAAAATGGCGAAGCTCGCGCAGGATATAACGCTCGACCCGCCGGTATTTGGCCGCGAAACACTAGAACTTCTTATTACAGCGGGTGTCTCTGTTATTGGGCTGCACGCACAAAAATGCCGATTAAGCGACGCACGTGATGAGCTGATTGCTGCTAGTAATGCAGCCGGCATCACGCTTCTTGCGACAGACTATCCGGGGTAGGACATGGCAGCACGATTTTTCATTCTGGCAGGAGAAGCCTCTGGCGATACGCTTGGCTCTGAGGTGATGCAGGCCTGCAATAGTGCCTATGGCCCATGTAGCTGGTTCGGGATGGGCGGCTCTAAAATGGGCGCACAGGGTTTGACGTCCGAAGAAGACATGGAAGAGCTGAGCATTATTGGCATTGCCGGCGTTGTTGTTGCCTTGCCGCGGCTTGCGTCTTTGGCAGACAGGCTGCTTGAGCAAATAATGCAAGATCGCCCCGATGCTGTCTTTACGATCGATTCAAAGATGTTTTCTGTTCGGTTCGCGCTAAGATTAAAACAGAGAATGCGCGCTGCAGGCTGGTCTGCTCCTATTATTCATGTGGTTGCTCCCACGATTTGGGCGTGGGGAAAATGGCGCAAAAACGGTTTTGAAGACGCATTTGATGGGTTAATCTGCCTCTTTCCATTTGAGCCGGCCTTGTTTAATCAGCAGAAGGTGAAGGCTGTTTTTGCGGGCCACCCTGCTGCATGGCGCACGGATTTAGAGCCTCATCCTAACGGCAATAATACGAAGCGTAATAAGAATTTAATCTGCCTTCTTCCGGGCAGTCGGCGGCGTGAAATTATGACCCATCTGCCGGTGTTTTTGCAAGCTTGCGAAACATATCAAAAAGAACATCATCCAGAGGCGCATTTCTGCCTGCCAACATTGCCTTATTTGCGGCCGCGCATTGAAGCTATTTGTGCAGAATCAACGCTTAATAATTTTTCGATTATCGATGATAAGGACGCTGTTAGTGATAGCCTGACTCAGGCTTCCTCAACCTTATGTGTGTCTGGAACCGTTACGCTAGAAGCAGCCCTTGCTGGCCTGCCGGGCACAGTATGCTATACGCTCTCATGGCTTGATAGTTTGTTTGCACGGTTTTTTGTATCGCTCAAAACGCCTGTATTGCCTGACATCATTCTAGCAGAGGCGCATTATCCTGTTCTATTATCCAAGCAGGTAACGCATGATAATCTTGTTGCGGCGCTGCTTGTCGAGCGTGAACAATTCGAGGCGCGCAGAGACGCGTTAGATGATGTATCAAAACGGCTTCGCACGTTATTACGCACTGACGAGCCTGATTTTGTCTCAAGCCTTCACGCCTGTCTTAAACAAATTCTATAAGCCATAAAAAAAGGGTTTTCCGGGCAGGATATTGCCTAGAAAACCCTTTTAGCTATAGCAAAGGATAGCGGTAGCGCTTATCTGCCTGAGATAGGTGTGTAATCGCGGGCAACCGGACCTGTATAAAGCTGGCGCGGACGGCCAATACGCTGCGCTGGATCTTCAATCATCTCTTTCCACTGCGAAATCCAGCCAACGGTTCTGGCAACAGCAAACAGAACGGTAAACATGGATGTCGGGAAGCCCATCGCTTTCAGAATGATGCCTGAATAGAAATCAACATTCGGATAAAGTTTCTTCTCAATGAAATAATCATCGCGTAATGCAAGCTCTTCTAATTCCATCGCCAGCTCAAGCAAGGGGTCATTAATCCCTAATTTATTGAGAACTTCATGACAGGATTCGCGCATAACCTTGGCGCGCGGGTCAAAATTCTTGTAAACGCGGTGTCCGAACCCAAACAGGCGGAACGGATCATCTTTATCACGTGCTTTATTAACATATTCCCCAATGCGGCTTTTATCGCCAATTTCATTCAGCATTTCCAGCACAGCTTCGTTTGCGCCGCCATGTGCAGGTCCCCACAGACAAGCAATACCGGCCGCAATACACGCAAACGGGTTAGCGCCGGATGAGCCAGCAAGACGGACTGTTGATGTTGAGGCATTCTGTTCATGGTCCGCGTGTAGGATAAGGATTTTATCCATCGCATCAGACAGAATAGGGTCTGCAACATAATCATCTGCTGGGACAGCAAAACACATCTGCAGGAAGTTTTCTGCGTATGACAGAGAATTTTTCGGGTAGTTAAATGGCTGCCCAAGAGAATATTTATATGCCATTGCAGCAAGTGTCGGCATTTTGGCGATCAGGCGGCGGGACGCAATCATCCGTTGCACAGGATCGTTAATGTCTGTTGAGTCATGATAAAATGCTGATAATGCGCCTGTTACACCGCAGAGAATAGCCATCGGGTGCGCATCGCGGCGGAACCCGCGGAAGAATGTCGACAGCTGTTCATGCACCATTGTGTGATGGGTAATCGCATCAACAAATTCATTATGTTCATGGCCAGTTGGCAATTCGCCATTCAAAAGCAGATAGGCTACTTCCAGAAATGACGATTTTTCAGCCAGCTGTTCAATCGGATATCCACGGTGAAGCAGGATACCTTCCTCGCCATCAATATAGGTAAGGGCTGACAGGCATGAGCCTGTTACGCCATAGCCTGGGTCGAAGGTGAATTTACCGGTTGAGCTGTAAAGCTTTCTGACATCAATAACATCCGGACCAACTGAGCCAGAAAGAACAGGCAATTCAACGCTTGCTCCTGAGGCATTGTCTGTCAACGTCATATTATTTGTTACTAACTCTTTCTGAACCATGGTCTTATCATCTTTCAATCATGTTAGGTCTCTTGAAAATACAAGAAACTATGTGCGAAGTATAAATCAACTGCCTTAACGATTGCAAATCTGTTCTATACGCAGAACAGTTTCTGCCTTCCCAAGCGCCACAATAATATCAGTAATTGATGGTGCGGCCTTGGTTCCGGTTAGTGCTGCCCGTAGGGGTAGCCCCAAATCTTTCATTTTGAGTTCATTTTCTGCTAGAAATGCCTGAAACGCTGTCTGAAACGCGTCAGTCGTGGCTAATGCTGTATCATCTGCGTGAGACAAGAACCCTGTAAACAACGTTAGGCGCGCAAGAGCCTCTTGGCTAAGAATGTTTTCTGCCGCTTCATCAGGCGTCGGGGCGCCGCTATGCAACAACCAGCCGGACGATGCCCGCAGCTCATCCAATGTATGGGCCCGTTCTGCCAGAAGCGGCGCTAATGCAATAAGCCAGCCTCTGGATGTTGCAGGAGGTTTTTGGGAGGTATGGCTTAAAATATCATCTGCAAGCGCGTCAGCAGATAATTGCCGGAGCCAGTGGGCATTTACCGAGCGCAGCTTATCCATATCAAATCTGGCTGGAGATTTGCCAATACCATCACTGTCAAACCATGTTTCTGCATCAGCGCGGCTGAAAAGTTCATCATCGCCATGAGACCAGCCAAGCCGACATAAATAATTATTCATGGCTTCGCTCAGAAACCCCATATCACGATAGGCATCAACACCTAACGCGCCATGTCGCTTTGATAATTTTGCGCCGTCTGGCCCATGGATAAGCGGAATATGCCCAAAGCGGGGCGGCTGCCAGCCAAGGGCTGCAAAAATATGATGCTGGCGGAACGCATTGTTAAGATGGTCATCGCCGCGTAATACATGAGTGATACCCATATCATGGTCATCGACAACAACAGCAAGCATATAAGTTGGCGTGCCATCACTTCTGAGCATTACGAGGTCGTCCAGCGTTTCATTTTTAACGGCAACACGACCTTGAACTAAATCATCAATGATTGTCTCACCATCATCTGGCATGCGCAGCCTTACAACAAAGGGCGCATCATCAGATGGGGGTGTTTTATCAGGGTTTCGGTAGGGGGAGCGGACAGGCTTTCCTATAGCGCGCGCCTCTGTGCGAATGGTCTCTAATGCTTCGGAGCTAAGATAACACCGATAGGCTGTGCCAGCATCAAGCATGGTTGCAGCAGCTTCGCGGTGCCGGGCTTCTTGGGCGGATTGCATGATAGCTGGTCTATCGCCCTCCAAGCCAAGCCACGCCAAGCCGTCATGAATAGCCTTTACAGCATCGTCAGTTGAGCGTGCCTTATCTGTATCTTCGATACGAACCAGATAGGTGCCGCCATGATGTGCTGCAAATAGCGCATTGAACAGCGCTGTGCGCGCGCCTCCAATATGAAGATAGCCAGTAGGCGAGGGGGCAAAACGGGTGACAACGCTCATCTTTTGTTAACCTGTCTAGATTATGGTTCATGGTAGCAAGCGTTTGTACATCATCTGATATGCATAGCAGCTTTAGCAAAGGGAACCGTTATAGCATGAACCGCACAGAATTTGCACTGCTGGTGCGTAAAATATCTGTGCCTGACCCTGTTATTTATGGTGTTTTTGTTCTGGCTGCTGGCATTTTGGTACATCATATGACGCCAGATATAATGCCGCCTGTCATGATGCCATTCGCTTACCTCTCCATGACCCCTTCTATGGTAAGCGGGCTTTTACTCTGTTCTGCGATATGTTTGTTTTGTGTCTGTTATCTCACCCGTCATCTTTTTGGTGACGGGTTATGGCTAATTATGTTGTTTGCGCTTGGTTTTATCTCTGCTGAAGCCGAACTAATGCGCCATGCAGATACCAGTCTTCTGGCGCAGAAAACACGCGGCATTCTTGTTGCCGAAGTCACTGACAGAACGATACGCGATACGAACCGGATGCGGCTCATCTTGCGACCCCTTAAAGGGAGAACCACAGAAATCTTTGGTGAGCTATCATTTGTACGGCTCTCAACCAGAATAGTGGATGTTCTTCCGGGCGATATTATTGTTGCTGGCGTTACATTGTTTCCGCTTTCTGGTCCTTTGCTGCCGGACCGCCCGGATTATGCCCGCCAGCATTATTTGTCAGGTATCGGGGCAAGTGGGTTTGCAACATGGGTGAAAATTGTGCGGCATGAAACTAATCTCAGTTTTTCTGAGCGTGCAGCCCGTTACCGGCTCGGCCTTGCTACCAGAATCACTGCGTCAATGTCTGAGCCATATGGCGGCATAGCGGCGGCTCTTCTTGTTGGCGTTCGCGATAATGTACCAGCTGATGTTTATACAAAATTCCGTCGCTCAGGACTTGCACATCTACTGGCTATTTCTGGGTTACATATGGGCCTATTCTGCTTTTCTGTGCTTTATATTCTGAGAGCCTTTATGGCTCTTTTGCCGCATATCTCACAACATTACCCAGTTCATAAATATGCCAGTCTTGTTGCCCTTGGTTGCGGCGCGCTTTATTTGCTCGGCTCTGGTATGCCGGTGAGTGCTGTTCGCGCATTTCTTATGACCAGCCTGATTATTCTGGCGCTGTTAACAGATAGGCATGTTGTCTCTGTTCGTAATCTTGCGCTCGTTGCTGCTGCGTTTCTCATTGTAAGCCCGTCGGTTATCTATACAGCCGCCTTCCAACTTTCATTTTCTGCAACCATGGCTGTTATTGGCACGTTTCAGCTCACCCGAATGCTCACAAATCTATTGCGGATGCAACGGGCTATCTTATTTATCTTCTTAAGCTCGGTGATGACGTTTCTTGCGACGATGCCGTTTGCTGCCTATCACTTTGGCCAGATAGCGCCGATTGGGATTTTTGCTAATCTGATTGCTATCCCCTTAACAGGGTTGATGATTATGCCGGCAGGTGTTCTTCTTTTGTTGGCAAGCCTGTTTGGCCTTACAAACATTGTTGCGCCTGTGATGGAAGTGCCGCTTTCAGTGCTTTGTGCCATAGCTGACATATTCTCAGATACTGGATTATCAGGCTGGTCTGTGAAGCCGCCGCCGTCATATTTACTGTTTGGTGCAGCATGTGGTGGCGCATTGGTCATGATGCCGCGGACATATCCTAAAATGATAGGTCTTGTTATCCTGTGTCTTATGGCGATGTACTGGGCTGTAATGCCAAGACCTGTTGCGATTATCTTTCAGGCATCTGGAGGTTTGGTACTCGCTGTTCGTTCAGACAGTGATGAGATTATTGTCAGCAAGTCTGTCTCACCATTCTGGCAAGATAATCTTCGTCTGATGCTAGGCGGCGATATTATCCGCACACAGAGATGTAGCCGCTATAATGAATGCCAGATTATCGCGAAGAGGGCTCAGACATTCAGTCTTTATGCTCAAAGACCAGCTAGAATGCGAGCCTGCCCTGAGCCGGATCATATCATGATAACCACAGATGAGCGTCATGATAGCTGTCTTGAAACTATCACAAGCGGCGACAGCATTATTCTATCACCGCGCCGATCTGAAAGCTGGTTGCTTTATCAGAGCTATACAGACAGCTCTTATAAGCTTGTCAGCAATAAGGCAAGATACGGTCTTGCAGAACAGGTTTTGCTGCACACAAAAACTCAATAACGACGAATAAGCCCTGTCAGGCGACCTTGAATACGCACAGCCCCTGTTTCAAAATAACGGGTCTGGTAATTCGGGTTAGCTGGCTCAAGGCCAATACGACCCGGCTCTTTGCGTAACGTCTTTAACGTTGCTTCATGCTCTTCGATAAGAGCCACAACAATATCACCACTATCCGCAATTTCGGTGCGTTTGATAATCACCGTATCGCCATCATGAATGCCCGCTTCAACCATTGAATCGCCGACAATTTCAAGCGCGAAATGCTCCCCGCTTGAAATCATCGCCTCTGGAACAGAAAATGTAGCAGAGGGGTCTGACAGAGCCTCAATGGGCGTACCTGCTGCAATCCGGCCAAGAAGCGGTAAATCAATCGCTTTGCCAAGGCTAGTATCAGCGCGTTCGGTGCTTTTGAGTGATGCAGGAGAGCCAAAGGCAGGACGAATAATATTATCTGCTTCAGCAGAAACAGTATTATCTATCTGAATATCTGAGGGCGTGCGCAGAATTTCAATGGCGCGTGCCTTATTAGCAAGCCTGCGAATATAGCCGCGCTCCTCAAGGGCTGTAACCAGCCGGTGAATGCCTGATTTGCTTGCCAGGCCCACTGCCTCTTTCATTTCATCAAAGGAGGGCGTTACATCGCTCTTCTGAGAAGATGCCACAAGGAATGCCAGTAACTCATGTTGTTTGCGGGTCAGCATATAAGCCTCCACCAAAAGGGTCAAAATCATGCTCTTATATCAGTGAGCAAAAGATGTTCTTACTTTGTTCTATCTCATAAAAAAGAACAAAGCAAGAATATTTGGATGTGGCTATTTCTTAAATGCCAGCTGGGAAGGGCAATATTGGCACAATAGTGCCGTCAGGAGCGGCAGGAGCATGGGGCGGGCGGATAATAAGACAGTCAGCATGTGTGAATGTCTGAAGCATTGATGAATCCTGCTGTGAGGCAGGGGTTACAGCCAGACTGCCATCATCTTGTGTGATGAAACAGGCCCGCAAGTAATCCTGCCTCCGGTCATTTTCTGGCAGGGGCGTGGCAAGCGTTGCGCTTGGTTGTGCCAGAGTTAAGCTGGCACTGAGCATCGAGCGAAGGGCTGGTTGTAAGAAGACAAGACCGCAGACACCAGCTGATACCGGATTTCCTGGCAGGCCAAGGAGAGGCGTGTTTCCGATTTTACCAAAAATCAGGGGTTTTCCGGGGCGCATTGCAATTTTCCAGAAATCAATCTGCCCCCCATCTGCAGCCATTATATCAGAAACGATATGGTCATGATCCCCAACCGATGCACCGCCAGTTGTCACCAGTAAATCAAGCGGGCCGGCTGCCTTAACGGCCGTTATCAGGGCGCCGGGCGTGTCACGAATAATACCGAGATCGATAGCTATGCCGCCGCTAAGCGTTACCAGCTGATGCAAAAACAGGCTATTTGAGTTGATAAGCTGGCCAGTCTGAGGGCGCTCTCCTGGTGAGACAAGCTCATCACCGCTCGACAGAATCCCAATATGAGGGCGTTTGCGCACCATAAGCGTACTGCAACCAGCAAGTGCAGCAAGCGCAATATCGCGTGCCGTTAGGCATTTTCCTGCTGGCAGAAGACGGTTTCCTGTGGAGAAATCAAGGCCCTGCGGGCGAACAAATTGTTCAGCGCGCGCTGTTTGTGTGATGCTGATCTGCCCATCAGGACGTGTCTCTATCTCTTCTTGAATGAGAATAGTATCAGCGCCTGTGCAAAGATAAGCGCCGGTAAAAATGCGGATAGCCTCTGCAGGTCCTAAATCACCCGCAAAAGGAGCGCCTGCAGCAGCCTCTCCAATAACGCTATAAACTGTCCCAGCATCAAGGCCTGAGCTTGCGGCAATAGCATAGCCATCCATTGCTGATATGTGAGCTGCAGGATGGGAAAGCCCAGCAACAACATCCTCTGCCAGATAACGCCCACGGGCTTCTGTTACATTGCAAGGCTCAGATGGCAGCGGGGGCAGGTTTTCACAAATCTGCGCGAGCGCTTCTGCAACCGGCATAAGAGGATTATTCAGCATCAAATCGACCAGATTTGCCGCCTGATTTATGGGTGAGGCGAATGTCAGATATGACCATATTCTTGTCTATCGCTTTACACATATCATAAATTGTAAGGGCGGCAACTGAGACAGCTGTTAGCGCTTCCATCTCTACACCAGTCTTGCCTGTTATTTTACATTCTGCAGTAATATCAAGTGCATAACTATCATTGTTAACGTGAATTATTACATTAACATGACTAAGAGCAAGGGGGTGGCACAAGGGGATAAGGGTGGCTGTATGTTTTGCACCCATAATGCCGGCAAGCTGAGCAACAGAAAGCACATCACCTTTTTTCATATTTTTATCAGTAATATGAGCAAGTGTTTCAGGGGCCATTTTGACCGAGCCTTTGGCAATCGCTACCCGTTCAGTCTCATCTTTACGGCCAACATCAACCATTTGCGGGCGACCCTCTTGTGTAAAATGGGACAATTTGTTGCTCATGATGAGGCGGCTTTCTGCACAGGGTTTGCCAGAATATGAGCTGTTGCAGTAGCAACATCTTGCTGGCGCATCAAGCTTTCGCCGATCAGGAAACAGCGTGCACCGGCTGATGCCATATCAGCAAGATCGTCTGCAGAAAACAGGCCGCTTTCTGCAACAGCAATGCGCCCCTGCGGTAGCAGAGGTAGCATCGCCTTGCCAACATCCAATGAGATATCCATAGTCTTCAAATTACGATTATTTACCCCGATAAGAGGTGATCTGAGCCGGGCGGCTCTTTCGATTTCTGCGGCATTATGGGTTTCGATTAGCACATCCATCCCAAGACTGAGCGCCGTTGCTTCTAGCTCGGCTGCTTGTCCATCATCTAGCCCTGCCATGATAAGCAAAATACAGTCTGCCCCAAGGCCGCGTGAATGGATTATCTGCGCCGGATCTACCATGAAATCTTTACGTAAGCATGGCAGGGATACAGCAGAGCGTGCGGCCACAAGATAATCATCCGAGCCCTGAAACCAGCGCTCATCTGTTAGCACGGACAAGCATGTCGCACCGCCCTCTTCATAGGCCTTGGCTAATGGGGCAGGAGAGAAATCAGCCCGGATAAGACCTTTGGACGGAGAGGCCTTCTTTAGCTCGGCAATCAGCCCGTAACCTTTGTGTGATGCCGCAATAAGGGCGTCAGTAAAGCCGCGGGGCGCAGATGCCGCTGTTGCCATAGCATCAAGATCAGACGGGCTATACCGGCTTTTGAGCGCTGTAACTTCATCGCGCTTTGCTGCCATAATTGTGGCGAGGATATCTGCCATTTAACTGCCTGTTCCTGTAATCTCTATCAACTTTGTAAGGGCGGTACGTGCCGCGCCTGAATCAAGCGAGTCCTGCGCGCGCCCAAGGGCTATCTTCATATCGCTTTCATGTCCGGTTGCAACGAGCCCAGCTGTTGCATTCAAGAGAACAATATCGCGGTAAGGGCCTGTCTCTCCGTCCAGCACTTTGCGAAGCGCTGCAGCGTTAACATCTGCATCGCCGCCTTTGAGGGCATCAATACTGGTCACGGCTATGCCTAACTCTTCGGGATGAAGGGTAAAATCAGAGATAACGCCGTCTGCCAGAGCACATATCTGATTTTCGCCTGTTGTGCTCATCTCATCAAGGCCATTTGCGCCATGCACAATCCATGCATGGCTTGTCCCAAGCTGTTTAAGGGCCTCTGCAAATGGGCGCAGCCAGTGAGCATCATAAACGCCAACCATGATACGATTGACCAGAGCCGGATTTGATAATGGCCCAAGTAAATTAAAAATCGTTCTGATTTTGAGTTCCGCGCGAACAGGTCCGACATGACGCATGGCTGCATGGTGGCGCGGCGCCATAAGGAAACAGATATGAGCGTCTTTTAAGGCTGTTTCTAGCTGTTCAAACGGGCAGTCTATTGTTATGCCCAGAGCGGATAGCACATCAGCTGCCCCACTTTTCGATGAAACAGCCTTATTGCCATGTTTTGCTACGGGAATACCGGCGCCTGCGATAACAAAGGCAGTTGCGGTAGAAATATTAAAGGTGCCGATACCATCACCGCCTGTCCCGACGATATCAACAGCATCTTGTGGCGGCGTGATGGTAAGCGCGCGCTGTCTTAAAACAGCGGCCCCTGCGGCAATATCATCAGGTGTCTCGCCGCGCATTTTCAGCCCAACGCTAAACGCTGCCATCTGGGCAGGGCTAGCATTGCCATCCATAATTTCACCAAAGGCGATACTCATCTCATCAAAGGACAGAGCTGTGCCTTCGATTATCTGCTGGGTAATGGCGGTGAGACGCTCAGACATGAACCTGCTCCGGAAATTTTTCATCAAGTTTGAGAAGCTGCGCCTCTAGGGCCTCTAATGTCGTATCATCCACTAAATTATTGCTGCCTGTATGTTCAAGGAACCGGCGTAAAATACGGTAGCCGCCAGATGATGCGATTGATTCTGGGTGGAATTGCACACCAAAAATCGGAAATTCCTTATGCTGGAGACCCATGATTTTACCATCTTCGGTACGGGCATTTATGCTTAGAACATCTGGAATATGCTCCTCATCGGCAATCAAAGAATGATAGCGCGTAACAATGAAGTTATCCGCTACCCCTTCAAAAACACCTGTATTATCATGCTGGATACGCGATAGCTTGCCATGCATAGGCGGGGCAAAATGGGTTAATTTTCCGCCAAAGGCTGTACAGATAGCCTGATGACCAAGGCAGACGCCCAGAACAGGGATTGTCCCCGCAGCAGCCCGAATAAGGTCTTCAATCATGCCGGCATTTTTTGGTACGCCCGGACCGGGTGAAATAACGATGCCGTGCGGTTTCATTGCCAGAATTTCTGCGCAACTGGCAGCATCATTGCGGATGGTTTTCACCTCAGCGCCTAAATCTGACAGGAAATGCCACAGATTCCAGGTAAAGCTGTCGTAATTATCAATCAGAACTATCATAAGTCTCTCAATCGGCGTCGTTAAGGCGGCAGCGTTAAGGCAATCGGTGTTAAGGCACTCGGTATTAAGGCAAGCGGCCCTCGAAAAGAGCGCACCCTCATTCCTTATACGAAATGGGTGTCTTGTGGGTCAAATGCATTTGATAGCAATATGCGATGAGAGGTAGGCGGGCAGATAGCGCTTGTTACAAAGGCAATCATCTTTAAAAAGGCTGTTTTTGATACGGTATAATAATACCGTATATTTAATTCATTGAATTTATTGATAAATTTAGTATTTTGCCAAAATTAACTGCTTGACCTCTTATCGTTGCCCCGTTATATCAAGCTTCCTTTGTTTAGTGCTGTTAAAAATGGTGGATATCCACCCATGATAAATTGCACTAGGCTAGACGGTTTGGAGAGAAAAAGATGCCATTACCACGTACCTATGTGGCAACACCAAAAGACATCGTAAAGAACTGGATTCTTGTCGATGCTGAGGATGTTGTTCTAGGTCGGCTCGCGTCACTGCTTGCTATGCGCTTGCGCGGCAAACATAAGCCGACTTACACACCTAATATGGATTGCGGTGACCATGTTATCGTCATCAATGCTGAAAAAGTTAAGCTGACAGGCAAAAAGCGTGACCAGAAAACATATTACTGGCACACCGGATACCCGGGCGGTATCAAGTCGCGTACAGCTGATAAATTGTTGGACGGCCGGTTTCCTGAGCGTGTGATTCAAAAAGCTGTTGAACGCATGATTCCGCGCGGTCCCCTTGGCCGCAAGGCGATGACACATTTGCATGTATATGCTGGTGCTGAACATCCGCATGTTGCCCAGCAACCAGAAACGCTGGATGTTGCCAGCATGAACCCAAAGAATAAGAGGTAATCATGGCTGAAGAAACACAAGTTGAAGTAGCTCCAGAAGCCGAAGGTATGGCAGCCCTTGGTGTGTTGACAGACACACCTGCAGAACAAGCTGTTGCTGCGCCGGTTGAACCAAAGATTGATGCACAGGGCCGTTCATACGCAACGGGCCGGCGGAAAAATGCAACAGCCCGTGTGTGGTTGAAGCGTGGGTCCGGTCTGATTGTTATCAATGGTCGTGATGTAACGCGTTACTTTGCGCGTCCTGTTCTCCAGATGCTGCTACAGCAGCCATTTGAGACAACTGAGCGTGTTGGCGAGTTTGATGTGATGGCAACAGTTGTTGGCGGCGGTCTGTCTGGTCAGGCGGGTGCTATCCGTCATGGTATCAGCCGTGCGCTTACATATTTTGAGCCAGGTCTTCGTCCTGTGCTGAAAGCTGGTGGCTTCATGACACGTGACCCACGTGTTGTTGAACGGAAAAAATACGGTAAAGCAAAAGCGCGTAAGAGCTTCCAGTTCTCCAAGCGTTAAGATTTTATCATTATTATGTTATTCAAAAAAACGCTGCATGTTTCATGTGGCGTTTTTTTATGATGTGTAAGCCAGAGCCGGCAAAGGTTTGTGATAAAAGGCGTGTTAAAACAGCTATCCTTTCGCCTTTTTTAGTGGCAATGACTATTTGTAGTTAACATATTGCTGGTGAGACTTTGCTCATCCTATAGGCGCTGTAATGGCGTTATGTGATGATTATATTACGAGAGCCGGCTCAGGTAAGGGGGCTGGTTCTCCTAGCTAAAAAAAGGGAAATTTTGTTATGCTGGCTTTTGCGCTTGCTGTCTTTTTTCTGATTATTACACCGGGGCCAGGAGTTCTTTCAACAGCCGGTGTTGGGTCTGCCTTTGGATATAATGCGGGCATTCGCTATGTAATTGGTCTGTTTATTGGCACTAACCTTGTCTGTCTTGCCGTGATTACAGGACTTGCAGCAGCGCTGTTTTCATTGCCGGTTATTCGCATCATTCTGTTTAGCTTATCAACGGCATATTTGTTTTATCTTGCGGCGCGCATTGCTTTTGCTGGCGCCAAAATCTCATTTATTGAAGCTCAGAAACGCCCCGGTATTGGGGCTGGTATCTTGTTGCAACTCATAAACCCTAAAGCCTATGCGGTTAATACGGCTTTGTTTACGAGTTTTTTGTTTGCACCAGATAATTTTCTGTTTGAAACAGGCACCAAGCTCATCATCATGAATATGATTTGGATACCGCTTCATCTGATCTGGCTTGCAGCAGGGGTTCGCCTGCACCGCCTTAATCTGAGTGCCACCACACAGCGGCGTATCAATATTGCAATGGCTCTTAGTCTGGTAATTGTTGTTATTCTTGCTGTTGGCTCTGTGTTCGCAGAATTTAGCGGCATAACGTTATGATTGACCCTATTGCCCGGCTTCGGTTTAGTGTGCCTGTCAAAGCTGCCTGTTATATGCTGGGTGCGGTTGTTTCATTTGCGCTGATGGCGATCGCAGGCCGGACGCTTGCCACCAATCTTGATACCTTTGAGATCATGACTTTCCGGTCACTATTTGGTATTATATTGGTGCTTGGCTTTGCCTGGTCTGCTGGAACATTGCAGCAGATTAATACGCAGAAAATGGGCCTGCATCTCACNCGTAATCTCTGTCACTTTTTTGGCCAGAATTTGTGGTTTTATGCCATTTTATTTATTCCATTGGCACAGATGTTTACTTTTGAATTTACCACGCCTCTTTGGGTTGCGATTGGTGCGCCACTCTTTTTGAAAGAAAAACTCACTGGCGCGCGCGCCTTTGCTGCGATTGGCGGATTTGCAGGGATTGTGCTTGTGGCAAGGCCTGACTTCTCCTCGCTTGATTTTGCGCTTGTTGCGGCGTGTCTGTGTGCCTTGGGGTTTGCTGGCGCTACCTTGGCAACCAAAAAGCTTACAACTACGCAGACAACAACCTGTATCCTGTTCTGGCTTACCGTGATGCAGGCTGTGTTGGGCCTGTTATGTGCTGGTTATGACGGGGATATTGCAGTGCCAGCTGGCACAGATATTTTGTGGGTAATGCTTGTTGGTGTGTGTGGTCTTGCCGCCCATTTCTGCATTACGTCTGCGCTTGGCATTGCACCGGCTACGCTGGTAACACCGCTTGAATTTACCCGCCTGCCGCTCGTCGCAGCGATTGGGTTTGTCTTATATGATGAACAGATAGGATTATCGGTGATTGCGGGCGCGCTCATCGTGCTGGCGGCTAATCTGGTTAATGTGCGGGCTGAACAGAAAATTTTAAGCCGAAGCACATCGTGATTTTTGGTTGTGGGAAAATTTTAGTGTTTTTGGCGGCGTTTTTTCTATGTTTTCGGTAAAACGGCGTTTGACCCAACTGGCTACGGCTCCTATTGTGAACCAAGTATTCTTATAGGGATTTCCAGCATCATGACCCAGCATAGCATTGATACTTCGCCACATGTTTCTGATGAGGTGCGTAAAACCACCTGTTATATGTGCGCCTGTAGATGCGGTATTAATGTCCATCTAAGAGATGGAAAAATTCGCTATATTGAGGGCAATCGTGACCATCCTGTTAATCAAGGTGTTCTTTGTGCCAAGGGCAGTGCTGGCATTATGCAGCATTACGCGCCATCGCGCCTGTCAACGCCGATGAAGCGTGTTGGTCCGCGCGGTGCAGGTGAATTTGAGCCTATTTCATGGGAAGAAGCATTGCAGACGGCAACTGACTGGCTGCAGCCTATCCGTGAGACAGACCCTGCAAAGCTCGCTTTCTTTACGGGGCGTGACCAGTCCCAAGGCCTTACCGGATGGTGGGCACAAATGTTTGGAACACATAATTTTGCCGCACATGGTGGTTTCTGTTCTGTGAATATGGCGGCGGCCGGCATTTATACAATGGGCGGCGCGTTCTGGGAATTTGGCTCGCCTGACTGGGAACGCACAAAGCTATTTATGATTTTTGGCGTTGCAGAAGACCATGATAGCAATCCCATTAAGATGGGGCTGTCACGGCTGAAGGAACGCGAAGCAAAAATCATCGCTGTGAACCCTGTTCGTACAGGCTATAACGCGATTGCTGATGAATGGGTTCCGGTTACGCCGGGAACAGATGGATTATTTGTGCTGGCGCTTATCCATGAGCTAATGGCGGCGGGTAAAATCGATATTGATTATCTTATCCGCTATACGAATGCGCCATGGCTGGTGATTAAAAATCCGGGCGGCGCGGATGATGGTCTGTTTGCCCGTGATAAGGATGGCAAAGCGCTTGTCTGGAACAGAAAGACAGGCAAGCCTACGGCCTATGACAAAGCCGGGATTACCCCGCATATGTCAGGAGAAATTACGCTGCCATCTGGCCAGACGGCTGTCCCAGCATTTCAGTTAATGATGGATAAATATCTGGATAGCAAATACGCGCCAGAGGCTGTTGCGCAAACAACTGGGATTTCAGCTGAACAGATAAAGCAAATTGCCGCCCAGTTAGCCCATGTTGCTTTTGAAGAAGAAATCACCATTGATACGCCTTGGACGGATTGGAAGGGCGAAAAACATGACAAGATGATTGGCCGGCCTGTATCATTCCATGCAATGCGCGGTATTTCGGCGCATTCTAATGGGTTCCAGACATGCCGGGCAATCCATTTGCTGCAAATCCTGCTTGGGTCTGTTGAATGTCCCGGCGGGTTCCGGTTTAAGCCGACCTATCCAAAACCATCAACAGCGCATCCCAAGCCAGGACGCGGGCAGGGACCGGGTAAAACCCTTTCAGGCCCGCCACTTGGCTATATTCAAGGCCCAGAAGACCTGCTTGTCGATGCAGATGGAACACCGCAACGTATTGATAAGGCCTATAGCTGGGATGCGCCATTCTCAGCTCATGGCATGATGCATATGGTAATCTCAAACGCCTATGCAGGTGACCCTTATCCTGTCGATGTGCTGTTCATGTATATGGCAAATATGTCTTGGAATTCATCGATGAATTCACGCGGCGTCATGGAAATGCTGGAAGCCAAAAATGATGATGGCAATTATGTCATCCCGAAAATCATTTATTCTGATGCCTATGATTCAGAAATGGTTGCTTATGCCGACCTTATTTTGCCGGATACAACCTATCTTGAGCGACATGATTGTATCTCACTTCTTGATCGCCCGATTTGTGAGCCTGATACGGTCGCTGATTCAATCCGCTGGCCGGTCATGGAGCCTGACAGAGATGTGCGCGGCTTCCAGTCAGTATTGCTGGATATTGGTGCACGCCTTGGCCTTCCGGGTATGGTTGCTGATGATGGCAGTCCTAAATTTGCAGATTATGCAGATTACATCGTCAATCATGAACGCAAGCCAGGTATTGGTCCTCTGGCAGGGTTTCGCGGTGAAGATGGCACGCAATCAGGACGCGGCGCACCAAACCCTGAACAGCTTAATAAATATATTGAAAATGGCAGTTTCTGGTCCGAAGAATTACCTGAAGATGCCCGTTTCTTTAAACATGCCAATCAGGCATATCAGGACTGGGCCGTAAAGCTGGGCTTTTATGATGCGCCTCAACCTGTGACCTTCCAGCTCTGGCTCGAGCCTCTGGCAAAGTTCCAGCTTGCGGCCGCCGGTCATGGAGAGCATCAGCCGCCAGACCATCTACGTTCGAGAATCGCTGATCATTTCGATCCTCTTCCCGATTGGTATGCCCCATTTGAAGGTGAAGCTCTGGAAGACGGGGCTTATCCTCTGCATGCCATTACCCAGCGCCCCGCAGCGATGTATCATAGCTGGGGATCACAGAATGCGTGGCTCCGCCAAATTCATACAACTAACCCACTTTATGTACCGGGCCCAGTTTGTGATGAGGTTGGTCTTGTGGATGATGATTGGGCGTATCTGCGCTCACATCATGGTGAGATAAAAGTTCAAATCCGCCGGATGGAGGCTGTTAATAGCCGCACAGTCTGGACATGGAATGCCATTGGAAAGCGAAAAGGGGCGTGGGGATTATCTAAAAACGCGCCTGAAACCGAGAAAGGCTTTTTGCTTAACCATCTTATCCATGAATTACTGCCGGGAAGCGGTGAAGGCTTACGCTGGTCTAATTCAGACCCGATTACCGGTCAGGCAGCATGGTATGATCTGAAAGTCAGCATCCGAAAAGCAGAAGAGGGGGCCGGGACAAGCGAGCCAAACTTTGATGCGCAGAAATCTACAGTAACGCCCGGTGATAGCCAGCTGCGTTATGGACAGGAGTGGTAATCATGACAATGCTTCCGCCAGAACCAACGAAAAAACTAGGTCTTGTTATCGACCTTGATATTTGTGTCGGCTGTCATGCTTGTGCAGTGAATTGTAAGGAATGGAATACAGGCGGCTATGGTAATGCCTTGTCTGATCAAGACGCTTATGGCAGTGAGCCATCAGGTGCGTGGCTTAATCGCATTCATAGTTTTGAAGCTGTTCCTATGGATGCACAGGGCACGCCTCAGCCCTCTGATGCCCGTATCGTCCATTTCCCAAAATCATGCCTGCATTGTGATGATGCGCCATGCGTTACTGTTTGTCCGACAGGGGCGTCCTATAAACGGGCCGAAGACGGCATTGTCTTGGTAAATGAAGATCATTGTATTGGCTGCGGCTTATGTGCGTGGTCATGTGCATATGGCGCACGTGAAATGGACCGTGCCTCTGGTGTCATGAAGAAATGTACGTTGTGTGTTGACCGGATTTATAATGAAAATCTGCCGGTTGAAGACAGAGAGCCTGCTTGTGTGAAATCCTGTCCGGCAAACGCCCGCCATTTTGGCGATTTGGCTGACCCATCTTCGGATGTTTCGGTTATGGTGGCGAGCCGTGGTGGTTTTGATCTGATGCCAGAACAGGGCAATAAGCCGGTTAATAAATATCTGCCGCCACGCACGAAAACATCACGCTGTGCCTCGCAGACCCGTGATGATGAGGTGCCAGATTTAGTAAGTCTTGCACAGAATAATCAGTCTACTGGCATTCTGGGGTGGCTTGACCGCACCCTTGATGCAATCAGCTAATCGTTAGGGAATTTTCGTATGCATCCGGCATCCTCTGTTATCTTCTTTACAACAGCATCAGGCGCAGGGTTCGGCATTATGAGCTGGCTATGTGTTGCTATATTAATGGGTCATTATACCTTGACCCCGCATACTATTGTGATGGGTGTGATTGGCCTTGTTCTTGCGGGGGCAGGACTTCTATCATCTACCCTGCATCTTGGTAATCCTCAGCGAGCATGGCGTGCCGTTAGCCAATGGCGTACGAGCTGGTTATCACGCGAAGGCATTTTAGCGGTTCTTACTTGTCTTAATTTTGCCGGCATTCTTGCCCTTTATCTTACTTCCGGTGTTGTGTTGCCATGGATGGCAGGAAGCTGTCTTGTGCTGAGCTTGCTGACGATTATTGCGACAGCGATGATTTATGCGCAGATTAAGCCAGTGCCACGCTGGCATACAAAACTAACAGTGCTGTGTTATCTCGGTTTTTCAACATCAACAGGTATGGCTGTTATCGCGTCTGTTTCACCAACCCGTTATCATGTCTATCTTGCCTTTGGTGGTTTGGTGCTGGCCTGGGTGTTCAAATTACTCTGGTGGCAGAGAGCCTCACGCACCAGCCTGTCACATGATGGCTCAACAACGGCTACTGCAACGGGCCTTACGGGGTTTTCATCTGTAAAACTATTTGAAAAGCCGCATATGACTCAAAATTATCTGATGACTGAAATGGTGTTTGAAATTGGCCGTAAACATGCTGCACGGCTTCGTCAGATCGCCCTGCTTGCTGGCGGCCTGCTACCCTTCATCTGCCTTGGCCTTGCTATCATGACAGGCCAGACAGCCGGCTTTGTCATGCTATCCTGTGTGATGCATCTGATTGGTGTTGGCGTTGAGCGCTGGTTGTTCTTTGCCGAAGCAGAACATGTTGTGGCGCTTTATTATGGCAAAAGCTAATTAGCCTTTGCCGCGCCATGGGATTGTTTTCTGAATAACCCAGCGCATCATGATATCGAATAATAGCCCAAGGATACCCATTATCAGAATGGTAACCCAGATAAGCTCGTAGTCAGATACCGTTCGGGCGACATTCTCGATAAACCCAACACCAGTTGTTCCCGCCAGCATTTCTGCGGCAACAAGTGTACCCCAGCACACACCAATCGCAATTCTAATGCCTGTCAGAATTTCTGGCAGGGCGTTCGGTAGAATGACATATCGCAAAATCTGTTGATTTGTAGCGCCCAGAGAATGTGACGCCCTGATTTTAGATAGCTGTGTTCCAGAGGCGCCTGTGCGGGCAGAAATCACCATGATGGCAAAAGCGACCATAAAGAGCAGGAAGATTTTACCATCATCCTGAATCCCAAAAATTGTGAGAATGAGCGGTGCCCATGCAAGTGGGGGCACAGGTCTATACAGCTCTATTAACGGGTCAAAGAAGGATTTGAAAAAGCGCGAAACGCCCATGTAAATGCCAAGCGGAACACCAAACAGAATGCCAGCGCCCATGGCAACAAGCACCCGGAAAAGCGAATCCCAGATATGACCGTCTAGCATGGGGATAGCGCCTAGGGAAATTTTACCCTTGGCGAGCCGCAACAGATTATCCTTGAAGGTTGGCTCAAAGGTGCCGTCTGCGCTATGTGTGCCATAACTCCCCGGTAGCATGTCGATAACCGAATCCGGAACAAAGAAGTCAACGACATCTGATATCTCTAGCCATTTCCACCAGAGCAGGGTGGTGCCTTTATAACCGCCACCAGATGCGACATCTGGGTTTGCGAGCCGCGTAAATGTTGCCACAACATCTGTTGGTTTTGGTAGCCAGCGACCCGGTCCCTGTTCGGTACATTGGGTGCGCGATTTGATAATTCCATTGCCTGGCAGAAAGACACTGTCAATAAACCCTAATCCGCCTTTGACATCATCCACAGACGCCGTGAAATTTTGCACCGAGATATAAAGAGGAGCAAGCGCTTCTGGTGGGAAAATGGTGCCATCATCAACACGTTTGAAAATACGTTCAACCGCTTTGACATAGGCTTCTCTTTTTTTGACGTAAGTTTCAGAACCTTGAGCCTGGCTATTCGCTTCTTTCAGCGTTTTAATCTCAGCTTTGGTTTTTGCAATAAGCCTGTCTGCTTCAGCAGATTTACTGCGAAGTTTCAGAAATGTATCTGCAAGAGATTTTGCTTTCAGCGAGATATTGTCAAACAGCACGCCGCGCGGCGTTAACGGCAGGAGAGGGATTTCAACTTCAGTTATGCCCCATTTTGGCTGTAGCAGAGCCTCTGGCGTTGGCTCATATCCATCATAGCCAGCCAAAACATCCTCTGACAGAAAGTCAAACTCAGCTGCGAGATTTGCAATCGCTTTTTGTGATTGTGGGTCTTGGCTATCTGGATTTGAGAAGGCGGCAATAATCTGACGCGTCTGGTTAATAACAGAGAGAAGCTGAGATGCTTCTTGGGCTGAAAATAAATCAACAGGCAGGGCAGCTTCAAGGCTATCAAGCTGTGCAGTATTCCGAATAATCAGATCAGTTGATTTGTAATAGCGTGACCCAATAGGCATGGCAGCATTGATGGGAGAGATGCTCTCCTCGATTTTTGCCACCTGACAGATTTCATTCGCTGCTTTGGGGAAATAGGCACGCCCGACCTCCCATGAGAAGTAAAACCATATCAGAAGCAGCGCAGAGGCACCGCAGACTGACCAGTACCAGCCGCCCTTGGTGCGATCAGGGTCACCAAAAACCTCGTCATTTGCGCGCAAAATAGACTGTTTCAAGCCTATTGTGAGCGAGACCCCAAAGCTGATTATCAGCGCGATAACCAAAAATGCGGCAATAAATGCCCGTTCTTCTGAAAGCCACTCAAACACCACCCATGATCTCCTCTTCCATATTCCAGATCATAGTGAGAATTTCCTCACGGATTTCACTAAATTTACTATCTTGCTTGATATCGCGCAGTGACTGTTTCAGTCCCTGTTCTGCAAATGGCAAACGATATTCTTTATGGATGCGGCCGGGGCGTGGTGCCATCACAAAGAGACGCTCGCCTAGCAAAAGTGCTTCCTCAACCGAATGGGTGATAATCATGATGGTCTTGCCGGTCTCTTTCCATAATTCAAGAACAAGAGACTGCATCTTCTCGCGTGTTAGCGCATCAAGCGCGCCAAGCGGCTCATCCATTAAGATAACATCAGGGTCATTCACAAGGCATCGTGCCAGAGCAACACGCTGCTGCATCCCGCCAGATAATTGATAGGTAGGCGTATCACCAAAGCCTTGCAAGCCAACGATGTCGAGCCATTTTTCAACAAGAGCAACAGCTTCTTTTTCATCCTGTTTCTTCATCCGAAGGCCGAAATCAACATTCTTTGCAACCGGCAGCCATTCAAAAAGCGCGCCTTGCTGAAATACCATGCCGCGTTCTACGCCCGGACCTTCTATCGCCGTATCGCCAAGTGATATGGTGCCCGCGGTTGGATTAACAAAACCGGCAATCATGTTGAGCAGGGTTGTTTTACCGCACCCCGATGGCCCAAGCACAGAGAGCAGTTCACCCTGCTTTAATGTGAAATTAATATCTTTAAGAGCTTCCACAGCCGCGCCCGTTTGGGGGTTTGTGAATGTCATTGAAAGGTTGGTACATGTAAGATCAGTCATAGCGTGCCTGATTTTTAGAACAATAGAACAGAAAAAGCAGGGGTTTTTCTCTTAAAAAAAGATACCCCTGCTTTCATAATAATAATCGTCAGTGACTATTGAAGGTAAGACCCATCAATTGTCTTTGTAAGGCTACCAGTCAGGTTGGAAACATTTGACTTCTTGAACACAAGGCCAAGAGACTCAGATGCAGAACCTGCAATGCCGTCATTACCGAAATATTCAGCAATTTGCTCAGCAGCTGTTGGGAAGATAAAGCCAGCCATTTGATTTTTAGTGGTTGGGATATCCATGCCCGCATCAGCAGAAACTTTAGCGATTTGTGCGTCTGTTGCTTTCCAAGCAGCATTTGATTCTTCTGTTACTTCAAGGAATGTACGCAGAAGCTCAGGGTTTTCTGTCGCAAACTTTTCTGTCACAGAAATTACGTCAAAAGAACCAATTCCGGCATCTTTTTTCTGCTGTGAGGTCATGATTGCTGTGCCGACTTCGCCAGCTGCTTTTGCAGATGCACCGCCGAAAATACAAGCCATGTCAACTGAACCATCTGCTAGTGAGACAGCGCCATCAGCAGGAGCCTGATCAACAATTGTCATTGTAGAGATATCAACATTCAGTGCTGCCATCTGTTTGCGGAATGCAAAGTCAGCCATAGTATTAAGCGGAACAGCTGCTGTTTTGCCTTCAAGTTCAGATGCGTTTGATGAATCGATCCCAAGACCGTTCTTCACAAAGCAATCATTTGCTTCATACACAACTGCAATGCCAACCATCTTCAGAGGAGCGCCCTGCTGGATGGCTGTCACGAATGGTGCAAGACCTTGCGAGTAGGAAATATCAATATCACCAGCAAGCATTGCTTCAGTCATGCCAACACCAGTTGAGAAATTTGTCCAGTTTACGTCAACGCCCATGGCATCATCATAAGCTTTTTCTACTTTTGCAATCTGGTTTGGTGTTGCCCATTCTAGAAAGAATGCCACATTAACGCTGTCCGCAGCCTGAGCGTGCGAGCCCAAGCCCATTACTGCAGTTGCTGCAGCTGCGATCATGCTAAGATATTTTGTTTTCATTAACTTTCTCCGTTACTTTACCTAAAAATCGAAATGCGGTTTTTTCTTAAAAAAACACCCCTTCATAACAGAAGCGGTGTTTCAATCTTGTCTGAATCAGAGATGCTGATCCAGTGTTTTGCGGAATTTATCCACAATTTCGTCAATGTGGCTTCGTTCTGCCACAAAAGCAGGTGCTAAAATTGCATTATCACCTGTAAATTTCACATGCAGCCCATTCCAGAACATATCTTTTTGAAGTTGTGTGCCTCGTCTACCGCCGACACCATCATGATTGATTTCAATACCTGCCATCATTCCGAACCCGCGAAGGTCGGCAACAAGCGGATGGTCTTTGAGAGACCAGACAGCGTCTAGGAAATAGTCACTCATATCATGAGCGCGCTGGAAAAGACCGTCTTCTTCGTAAATTTTCTGGGTTGCGATGCCAGCAGCACAAGCAGCCGGATGCGCTGAATAGGTGTAACCATGGAAAAACTCAATTGCGTTATCTGGAGACGCATTGGTTACCGTTTCATAGATTTCATCACGGACAGCAACAGCGCCCATCGGGATTGCCCCATTGGTGAGCGCTTTGGCCATTGTAATAATGTCAGGTGTTACACCGTAAGTCTGGCTCGCAAAGGCTTGTCCTGTCCGACCAAATCCGGTGATAACCTCATCAAATACGAGTAAAATATCATGTTCATCACAAATTTCACGAACACGCTCAAGATAGCCAATGGGCGGAACAATCGTTCCCGTAGAGCCGGCAATCGGTTCAATAAATACAGCTGCAATGGTTGAGCCGCCATATGTCTCGCAAATGCGTGTCAGATCGTCTGCCAATTCAACGCCGGTAAGAGGCTGTCCTTTGGTAAAGGCCTGCTCTGGGGTCATGGTATGGCGCATCGTTACAATATTTGGCAATGTTACGGGGAAGGACTCCCGGTTCTTGACCATTCCTGCGAGTGACACACCGCCCATATTAACGCCGTGATAAGCGCGCTCGCGGCTGACAAAACGCAAACGCTGTGACTGACCACGTGCCCGGTGATATGCCATCACGATTTTCATCGCTGTTTCAACCGATTCAGACCCTGAATTGACAAAGAATACATGATTAAACGGATCGGGAAGGATGCGAGAGATACGCTCTGCTAGTTCGAACGAGCCGGGGTGACCAAGCTGAAAATGCGGCGTGTAGTCATTTTCAAGCATTTGCTTGTAGACAGCCTCGGCAATTTCAGTGCGGCCATGGCCTGCTGGACAGCAAAACAAACCGGATGAGCCATCAATTAATTTGCCGCCTTTATAATCCCAGCAATACATACCTTCTGATTTTACAACCAGACGCGGGTTAGCTTTAAATTCCCGATTTGCTGAAAAGGGCATCCAATGGTTTTCAAGAGAGTTTACATCAAATGGCATATCAATCATTCCCCTTATGGAATAAAGTCTGTTTTTTAGACTAAAGTCTATTTTCCAACTTTATGGCTTATTATATGAGACCCATATTATTCACTATGCGGCAGTTATCCTTCTAGAGCCTTTGTCGCTCTTTTTGCGTTTCCATATACCATGGAAGCCTATCCGTTATTCACCTCACTGCTTGAACAGATGATTGTCAACATCTATTCCGTATCGTGTAAAGGAAAGTGAATGGCTGTGAGTGATTGTAACACAATATGCGAATATTGGCCGAATATTCGCATATTATTGCGTTTCCAGTGAAAAATTTACAGTGTCAGTGTTTCTGTTTTTCGTTCTGCAATATAAAATCAACATTGGCTTGAAGAAATGGTAAAAAACCGCAATGATGGAGGGGCTCTCAGAAAGTGGGAAAATTTCCCTGACGTGTCATGAGAGCGTTTTCATTCTCTAGTAAGGCATATTGTCTTTTCTGATAATTTTCATTAACAGGACATTGTCGCTTAGAGCACTCACTTTTGTTTAGGGAAATTATACTAATGAAAATGACCACAGAAGAAGCCTTCGTAAAGGTCTTACAGCGCCACGGTATCGAACATGCTTTTGGTATTATCGGGTCGGCTATGATGCCTATTTCTGATTTATTTCCACAAGCAGGCATTCATTTCTGGGATGCTGCACATGAATGTAATGCTGGCATGATGGCAGATGGTTACACACGCGCCTCGGGGAAAGTATGTATGATGGTCGCGCAAAACGGCCCGGGAATTACAAATTTTGTAACGCCTGTCAAAACAGCCTACTGGAACCACACACCTTTGTTGCTTGTCACACCTCAAGCTGCCAATAAAACAATTGGACAGGGCGGGTTTCAGGAAGTTGAGCAGATGGCGCTGTTCAAAGATATGGTCGCTTATCAAGAAGAAGTACGTGACCCGTCGCGGATTGCAGAAGTGCTAAACCGTGTTATTACCCAAGCTAAGCGCCTTAGCGCTCCGGCACAGATTAATATTCCGCGCGATTACTGGACGCAGGTTGTTGATATTGAGCTACCAGCTATTCTTGATTTTGAGCGCCCGAATGGCGGCGAAGACGCAATTGCTGAAGCAGCAAAGCTTCTGTCCGAAGCAGAATTTCCAGTTCTGCTGAATGGAGCAGGTGTTGTGCTGAGTGGCGGTATTGCTGACTCAATGGCCCTTGCAGAACGGCTTGATGCCCCTGTTTGCTGTAATTATCAGCATAATGACGCATTCCCAGGATCACATCCCTTATTTGCCGGCCCCCTTGGTTATAATGGCTCAAAAGCAGGCATGGAATTAATTTCCAAGGCTGATGTCGTGCTGGCCCTTGGGACGAGATTGAACCCGTTCTCAACGCTGCCTGGTTATGGCATTGATTACTGGCCAAAAGACGCAAAAATCATTCAAGTTGATATCAATCCTGACCGCATCGGCCTTACCAAGACGGTAAGTGTTGGTATTGTTGGAGATGCAAAAAAGGTTGCCCAATCGATTCTTCACCGTCTTGCCCCTGTGGCAGGTGATAAGTCTCGTGAGGTGCGTAAGTCACTTGTTGCTCAGACAAAGTCACAATGGGCACAAGAACTAACCTCGCTAACGCATGAAGATGATGATCCAGGGACAAGCTGGAATGAGCGTGCCCGTTCACGCGAGCCAGAAAAGATGAGCCCACGTATGGCATGGCGTGCGATTACAGCCTCACTGCCAAAAAATGCGATTATCAGCTCTGATATTGGTAATAACTGCGCCATTGGTAACGCCTATCCAACATTTGAAGAGGGCCGGAAATATCTGGCACCTGGTCTGTTTGGTCCGTGTGGCTATGGCTTCCCGGCAATTGCAGGGGCAAAGATTGCCAAGCCTGATGTGCCGGTTGTCGGATTTGCTGGTGATGGCGCGTTCGGTATCTCAATGAATGAAATGGTATCAGTTGGCCGTGATGAATGGCCTGCTATCACCATGGTTATCTTCCGTAATTATCAGTGGGGTGCCGAAAAGCGCAACACAACCTTATGGTTCGAAGATAATTTCGTTGGCACAGAACTGGATATGGAAGTGTCTTATGCCGGCATTGCAAACCAGTGCGGTCTGACCGGTGTTCAGGTGTCCTCAATGGACGAGCTAACAGATGCGCTGAACAAGGCTGTGGATGCACAGATGACGGAAAATAAAACAACCTTTATCGAAGTCGTGCTGAACCAAGAACTTGGTGAGCCATTCCGCCGCGATGCCATGAAGAAGCCGGTTGCTGTTGCAGGCATTGACCCTGCCGACTTCCGTCCTCAAGCCGGCGCGTAAAGGACTATATCTATGGCCGGGGCATCCTTCCTCAGTACTGTGAAGGCAGGATGCCCTGAGGCCCTGTTGGCAGCAGCCAAAGCAAAAGGGCAGTTTACCCTACTTGTTGTTCGTGCTGCTGGCAGCCTTCCTATGCAAGCGGCATATGACGCGTGGAAAGCGGGCATTGCATCACCACTTCTAATCGGTGAGCCAGACATCATCCAGAGCCATGCAGGCGAGCTTGGCTGGGATATAAGTGATGATATGATCCTGCCAGCGATAGGCGAGCAGGAAGCTGCATCAGTTGCAGCAAAATATCTTATCGAAAATGGAACAGAATCAGTTGGGGCTGTCATGAAAGGGCAGCTTCACACAGATGTGTTTATGGGCGCTCTTCTGCCGCGGAATGTTGGCTTGCGGACAGGCAACCGGCTTGTCCATGTCTTTGCGCTCTATCCGCCTGATGGCGGGGCTCCGATGCTGATTTCTGATGCTGCTGTGAATGTTACGCCTGATGAGAAGACATCCCAGCAGGCCGTGCGCGAAATGGTGCGGCTTTCAACACTCCTTGGTCATGATAAAGCGCGAATTGCTATTTTATCTGCAACCGAAACACCAATTGCCTCAATGCCGCAATCCGAAACTGCGGCGATGCTTGCACAGTGGGTAGATACTGAATTTTCTGGTCGTGACGATGTTGTTGTTTCTGGCCCGCTCTCATGTGATCTTGCTCTCTCGCATGCCTCTGCTGCGATTAAGGGGCTGAGTGATGATGCGGTTGCAGGGCAAGCTAATTGTCTTCTGATGCCGGAAATCGTTGCGGGTAATATTCTGTATAAGGCCTTTGTTTATCTGGCCGGCGCCTGTGCAGCAGGTATTGTTGTTGGCGGCGCTGTGCCTATTTTGCTGACAAGCCGTGCTGACCCGCCTGAAGCGCGGCTGGCGTCTATTGCGCTTGCGTCTGTGGCCCGCTAACCCCGCATTTTCTCGCCTGTAGGGTCATATAGAGGTTTTAGACTTGCTGTGGCGCTCACAATCTGTCCTGCTACATCTATCTGATAGGATGACGCAAGCATTTCTGCTGCGCTTTCCTGCGGCGTGCAGGCAACATAGCCTAGGCCGATTGCCGCACCAAGATGATGTCCATAATTGCCACTTGTCAGATAGCCTGCGATTTTCCCATCCCGCAAAATAGGCTCATTATGATATAGCAGAGGCGTGGGGTCATCTAGTTTGAACTGGATCAAGCGCCTAGTAAGGCCGGCATCTTTTTTCCGCAACACAGCATCGCGGCCAATGAAGTGACCCATTTGTGAAGGCGTTTTATCGAGCTTCACAGCAAAGCCAAGTCCGGCTTCTAGAATGTGGTCCTCATCAGAAATATCATGTCCGAAATGCCGGAAAGCTTTTTCAATACGACAACTATCAAGAACATGCAGCCCGGCAAGACGTAACCCATGGTGCGCTCCTGACTGCCAGACAGTGTCAAAGACATGCTCTGCCATCTCAGCAGAGACGTAAAGCTCCCAGCCGCGCTCGCCAACATATGAGATACGATGTGCCCGCGCTTCTGCCATCCCGATATGGACTGTCTGGGCGGTACCAAATGTGAAATCGGCATCTTGCAGGGAGTGCGATATAACGGGCTGAAGAATGTCGCGGGCATGTGGTCCCATCACAGCAATAACCGCTTCTCCAGATGTGACATCAACAGCAATGCAATGTGCCTGTTCAGGAATATGACGCTTCAGCCAGCTCATCTCACGCCGTATCGTTGCGGCTGGCGTGACGATAAGAAACTCATCTTCAGCAATGCGTGTAATAGTGATATCTGCTTCGATGCCGCCTGCTTCATTAAGCCATTGTGTATAGACTATTTTGCCAATAGGAACAGCAATATCAGCAGCAGATATATATTGAAGTATAGCTTCAGAATCTCGTCCTAACACTCTGATTTTACCGAATGTTGATAGATCGAACAATCCAGCTGTCTTACGTACAGCTTGATGTTCTGCTGCGGCATAATCAAACCAGTTCTGGCGGCCCCATTGATAGTCATATTCTGGCGTTTTTCCCGCTTTTACCTCGTCTGCTGGCAGGAACCAGTTAGCCCGTTCCCACCCTGACACTTCTCCAAAACAGGCATGATGCTCTGCAAGCTTGTGATGCAGGGGCGTGCGCCGGATATTGCGGGCAGAGGCAAATTGGCGATACGGATAATGGTCGGCATAAAGCAGTCCAAGCGTTTCGGTTACCCGCGCAGAAAGATAGTGCCTGTTTGACTGAAAAGGCATGATGCGCCGGATATCAACATCCCAGATATCCATTTGGGGTCTGCCGGCATCCATCCATTGTGCGAGTGCCATACCAGCGCCGCCAGCCGACTGAATGCCAATCGAATTAAAGCCGGCTGCAACATAAAAATTCTTTACCTCTGGCGCTTCACCAAGCAGATAGCGGTCATCGGGGGTGAAGCTTTCAGGGCCATTGAAAAACATCTGGATACCAGTTGTTTCCAGCAGAGGAAGGCGTTCAATCGCCTGTTCCATAATGGGCTGAAAATGGTCAAAATCATCGGGCAGGGTGGTAAATTCAAAATCATCCGGGATGCCATCACCGCCCCATGGTTTTGCGACAGGCTCAAACGCGCCAATCAGCAGTTTTCCAGCGTCCTCTTTATAATAGGCGCATTCATCCGGCACCCGCAGCACCGGAAGGTCGCGCTTTAGCCCGTCAATCTGTTCTGTGACAATGTAGAAATGCTCACAAGCATGAAGCGGCACAGACACCCCTGCCATTGCGCCGATATCACGTGCCCACATCCCCCCGCAATTCACCACATAATCAGCTGTAATATCGCCATGTGAGGTTGAAACGCCTGTTACAGCGCCCTTTTTTTTATGAATGTCAGTAACAGCAACACCCTCACAAATGCGAACGCCGCGATTACGGGCGCCTTTGGCAAGGGCTTGTGTGATATTAACGGGGTCTGCCTGACCGTCCTTATCAAGAAAGACGCCGCCCTTTACATCAGAAATAGTAAGCCCCGGATAATGGGCCGCAATCTCTGATGCTGATATCTCTTCTATGCGGACATCAAAGGCACGGGCCATAGCAGCCCCGCGGCGTAATTCTTCCATCCGCGCATCTGTTAGCGCAACGGTGATGGAACCATTTTGTTTGAAGCCGGTTGCAACCCCTGTCTCATCTTCAAGCCGGGTATAGAGTTCTTGCGAATATTTTGCGAGGCGGGTCATGTTCTGGGTTGCCCGCAACTGCGCAATAAGACCTGCTGCATGCCATGTTGTGCCAGAGGTTAGTTGTTTGCGTTCAAGCAGAACAATATCTTTCCAGCCCAGCTCTGAGAGATGATAAGCAACTGAACAGCCAATAATCCCGCCACCAATGATAACAACGCGGGCATGCGAGGGCACAGCTATTGGGTCTGCGCTGCTCATCACATGTCTCCTTTTAGCAAAGCATTGTGAGCATCGTAGACGCCGCCATTCCCCAGAATAGATACAGAGCGGGACCGGCCAACAATTTCAGCTGTCAGCGCGGTTGTCATAAGGTCAATATCTGCATCAATGATAGCAAGGGCAAGGGATTGGCCTGTTCTATGACCATAGCCACCAGACAGGATAAGACCCACCGGCTTATCTTTCTGCATGACCGATGAGAGATAAATAGCTTCGCCAAAATCAGGGCTGTCATCAGGGTCATCAACAGATAAGGTAACAAACTGGCGGCGCGGCCCGTTCGCCCGCTCTGTCAGCGCTGCTTTGCCAACAAAGCTATCTTTGGATAAATGCACCCAGCGCGCAAGACCGGCATCATACATATCATAGTCAGAGGTAAGATCGCCTTTCCAGCTCCGATAGCCTTTCTCAAGGCGCATAGAATCAAGCGCCAGCATACCAAATGGTTTAATATTTTGCTGCGCTCCGGCCTCCATTACGGCATCATAAACAGCTCTGGCATCATCATGCGCGACATGAAGCTCCCAGCCAAGCTCACCGGTAAAAGAGACCCGCATAGCGCATATTTTTGCGCCAGCAATTGTGATGAATTGATGGCTTAGCCAGCCAAACGCATCATTCGATAAGTCAGTATCACAAACAGCGCTAAGGACAGTTCGGGCTTTTGGCCCTGTTAACAGCAAGCAGGTAAAGTCTTTTGTCTGGTCGTGGAGTTCCACAGAGCCATCTAGGGCATGCATTAGAAGGTCTCTGTCATGCCAGTAGGCGCCTGCACCGCTCATCAGCCAGAACCGGTCTTCTTCAAACCGGCTGACGGTCATCTCCGCCAGAATTTTTCCTTTGGCAGAGGCGAAATAAGCCAGCCCAATCCGCCCTATTTTCGGCAGTTTATTTGTGGTTAGCTGCTCAAGCCATGCCGCAGCGCCTTTACCTGAGATAGCAAAGCGAGAAAAGCCCGGCAGGTCTAATAGGCCGACATCGCTCTGAACATGGCGACATTCTGCGCCAACAATATCAAAGAAAGGCTGGCGATCATAGCTATCGATTTGATGCGGGACAAAGTCATTATCCGGGAAGTAATCAGCCCGCTCCCAGCCGCCATATGCGCCCATTTCAGCGCCTTGTGAGCGCAGAACATCATCAACCGGACCTGTTTTTACATTACGTGCGGCGTCCCACTGAATATGGGGAAAATGCATTGCATATTCATGTGAATAGGTCTCAATAGCTTTGGCTTCGGTATAGGCTGCATCAACATGGTCGGTGAAACGCCGCGGGTCTACCGCCCAGCTATCTGCCTCTGTTTCGCCCTCTATTAGCCATTCAGCCATCATTTTGCCAGCGCCGCCCGCTTGCACAATGCCAAAGGTAAAGACGCATGCATCAAAAGCGTTTGGCACGCCTGGCATCGGGCCCAGAAGCGGCAAGCCGTCCGGCGTGTAAGGGATAGGGCCATTAACAACGCGTGTGATGCCTGCCGTGCCCAGAATGGGAACACGGGCACAGGCATCTTCAATATACCATTCCAGCCTGTCCAAATCGTCAGGATAGAGCTGAAACGAGAAGTCTTCAGGCATTGGGTCAGAAGACTTTGTCCAATGCGCCCGGCAATTAGTTTCATAAGGCCCAAGCAGAAGCCCGTCTTTTTCCTGCCGAAGATAGTATGAGCTGTCTGGGTCACGCAGCAAGGGGAGCTTATCACTGCGCTCGCTCAAAGCCTCAATACCTTCGGTTATCAGATACTGATGCGCCATAGAAACGCAGGGCACATCACGTCCCAGCATTGCGCCAATTTCAGGTGCCCGGTACCCCGCTGCATTAACAATTTTCTCGCATGCTATGGAGCCAGCCTCTGTTTCAATCTGCCACAAGCCCCCATTCCGCGTAATGCCTGTCACAGGGCAGAACCGAATAATTTTAACGCCGTTGTCACGCGCCCCTTTGGCAAAAGCTTGGGTTAGTTGGGCAGGATCAATATCACCGTCATACTGGTCCCAAAGACCACCTTCTAGATCATGGGTTTCAAGGAACGGATAGACATTTTTTAAGTCGGCATTCGACATCATTTCCATCTCACAGCCCATTTGGCGGGCCATGCTGCGGACATGAGCAAATTCTTCCATGCGCTGGCGTGAATGAGCCAGCCTGACAGAGCCTGTCACATGATAATTCATTGGATAGTCGGTAAGCCCGCCCAGTTTGCGATATAGCTCGGTTGAATAATGCTGCATCTTCATCATTGTCCATGAGCCAACATAGTTGGGACAATTTCCAGCCGCATGCCATGTAGAGCCGGACGTCAGCTCATTTTTTTCAAGCAGAACAACATCGCGCTCACCAGCTTCAGCTAAATGCCACGCAATAGAACACCCAACAGATCCTCCGCCGATGATCACAATCGCAGCGCGTTCAGGTAGCGCAGATGTTGGACCCTTTGGCGCGGTTTTATGGTCCTGTAACTGGGTCATAATAGTGTCATCCTCTTATCCATTGCCGATACGAAAGGATTGCGGGTGTTATCAACATAATCATCACCGTCATCCTGTGCCTATCCTATTTACGAAGTTTTCATATATGATTTCGGCCATCAAGCCTCTTTTTCATGCGGTGGGGACATATTAGCCTCCTTCCCAAAATGGACAGTTGCGGAATGTCCTTAATGCTATTTTTGGCTTGGCAAAGGGTCGCTCAGGGCATAAAAACAGAGCTTTGGTATAGTGTTCTATTCAACCATCTTAACATGTCATTAGGTCTGACAGTCTTTAATGCTGCGCATGGGCCAGTTTTTAATGCTGCGCATGGGCTAGTTTTTAACGCTGCGCATATTTAGGGAATTTATTTTATGTCACATCTTTCACTCGGTCTTGCTGGTCTCGGCGTTGTTGGTGCAAAAACCGCTGAATTACTGATGTCACAGGCAGATATTTGGCAGCAAAAGACAGGCAAAAAGCTCACGCTTACAGCTGTTTCAGCCAGAGATCGGACAAA